>Ga0310690_10000066_pt1 | contig 228470 bp, 166 predicted proteins | sample AusTroGonzalo_MG_2_FD_207661 | JGI IMG/M metagenome (GOLD analysis project Ga0310690, IMG submission 207661) | Bovine rumen microbial communities from tropical cattle in Woodstock, Queensland, Australia - Gonzalo_04 (v2) (version 2) | ecosystem: Host-associated > Mammals > Digestive system >... | reverse complement strand
CATAGGGTCGTGGGAGACTACCACGTTGATAGGCAGGAGGTGTACGGCCTGAGAGGGTTTCAGCCGACCTGTACTAATCGCCCGAGCGACTTTCTCGAGAGGAAAGTTAAGCCAATGGAAATAAAAACGTAGCGCCAAAAGAAAAGAGCGTTGTCTGGATGCGGAGAATTGCCGCGCGTGTATCTCTCAGAAATATATTGCCGTGGCTATAGCGGTGAGGACCCACCTCTTCCCATTCCGAACAGAGAAGTTAAGCTCACCATCGCCGATGGTACTGACCCACCAGTTGGGAGAGTAGGTAGCTGCGGTTTTTCGGACCCCCGGGTGTCAAGCGACACTCGGGGGTCTTTGTTTGTACCTCCGTCCCCCCTGCACACACGACGTGTTTGCAGGGAAGATGTGTGTGCGGGGGAGGGGGAGCAGGAGAGGGGGGAGGCCCCTTTTCTTCGGCGGCGAAAGGGCGGAGAAATTTGGTTTTTCGAGCTACTGCACGAAAAATAAATTTCGCAGCCGTCTGGAAGACTTCGCCGCCGGAGGAGAGATCTCTCGACTTCGCTCGAGATGACAGGCTTCGCTCGGGATGACAATAAAAAAGCCCCCGGCGGGGCCGGAGGCAGAGAAAAGAGATTCCTTCGCTTCGCTCGGAATGACATGTGAGCAGCGCTCGGAATGACAGAGAGCGTTAGCGAAGTTTGGCGTAGCCGTAACGGGCCTCGTCGGCGAGCTCGATCTCGATGCGCATGAGGCGGTTGTACTTGGCGATACGGTCGGTGCGGCTGAGGGAGCCGGTCTTGATCTGACCGCTGTTGGTCGCGACGGCGATGTCGGCGATCGTGGTGTCCTCGGTCTCGCCTGAGCGGTGGGAGGTAACGGTCGTGTAGCCGTGACGGTGGGCCATCTCGATGGCGTCGAGGGTCTCGGTCAGGGAACCGATCTGGTTGACCTTGATAAGGATCGAGTTACCGGCACCCATCTTGATACCTTTCTCGAGGTACTTGACGTTGGTGACGAAGAGGTCGTCGCCGACGAGCTGGCAGCGGTCGCCGATGGCGGCGGTGAGCTTGACCCAGCCTTCCCAGTCTTCCTCGGAGAGACCGTCCTCGATCGAGTCGATCGGGTACTTGGTGATGAGCTGCTCGAGGTAAGCGATCTGCTCCTCGGTGGTGAGCTTCTTACCGTTCGGGTCTTTCTGCTTGCCGTCCTTGAGCTGCTTGTAGTCATAGTAGAAGGTGTTACCCTCCTTGAAGCAGAACTCGGAAGCGGCGCAGTCCATGGCGATCTTCACGTCCTTGCCGGGCTCGTAGCCGGCCTTCTTGATGGCCTCGATGATGCAGTCGAGTGCGTCGTCGATGCCGTTGAGCTTCGGGGCGAAGCCGCCTTCGTCGCCGACAGCGGTGGAAAGGCCGCGGCCCTTGAGCACCTTCTGGAGGGCGTGGAAGACCTCGGCGCCGATACGGACGGCCTCAGCCTCGGAGGAGGCGCCGACCGGACGGATCATGAACTCCTGGAACGCGATCGGGGCGTCGGAGTGGGCACCGCCGTTGATGATGTTCATCATAGGGACGGGGAGGACATAGGCGTTCGTGCCGCCGATATAGCGGTAGAGCGGAAGACCGAGCTCGGAAGCGGCCGCCTTGGCGACGGCGAGGGAAACGCCGAGGATGGCGTTGGCGCCGAGTTTGGACTTGGTCGGGGTTCCGTCGAGTTCGAGCATCACCTTGTCGATGGCCCGCTGCTGGGTGGCATCCATGCCGACGATGGCCGGAGCAATCACCTTGTTGACATTCTCAACAGCCTTGAGGACACCCTTGCCGCCGTAGCGCTTGGGGTCGCCATCGCGAAGCTCGAGGGCTTCGTTCTCACCGGTAGAGGCACCTGACGGGACAGCCGCCGTGCCGACAAAACCGGAATCAAGGGTAACTTCAACTTCGATGGTAGGATTTCCGCGGGAATCGAGGATCTCTCTACCGAAAACGGATACAATCTGCATAGTATTTAAGATTTAAATGTGTTTCAAAATCGCGCAAATTTAGCAATTTCCCTCAATATTATCAAGCCTGACCCCCATTATATCTTTACGAATCGTAAGCTGTACTCCGAGTCGCCGTAAGCCAGCTTTGCATAGTAGACACCCGGGGCGAAGTCTTTGACGGACAGACGGATAGGATCAAAGAGACTGCTTTGGACCGTCGCTGAATACGCCAGCACTCCCGTTTGGGAGAAGATCTCCACTACGACCTCCACCATCTCTTCGGTGTCGATGCAGAAGGTCAGGTTCGTCGATGCGGTGGTCGGGTTGGCATAGACCGGACGGCCCGGCAGAAGAATGGCTATCGGGACCGTCGTGGAAGTGATATGATTCCCGTCGGAGACGCTGATATGCAGTTTGCTGGAGCCAGGCTGCATCGCCCTCAGGCTCATCACCCCTTCTCCGTTGATGAGGATGGTGGCCAGGGAGGGCTGGTCCAGGCTGGCGAAATAGACAAGTCCGTCACCTTCCGGGTCTACGAACCAGGTCGACAGGTCGAGTGTCAGCCTGGCATCCGGTCCGTCCAGGATATAGCGGGACGGATGAATGGTCTCACGGTGGATCGGAGCCTGGTTGGCGAGCACGGAGAAAGAGAAGCCGAGGCTCGCCGACTGCCCGTCTTCGTTGGTGGCCGTGAGGGTCATCTGGTAGTCTCCGGCTTTCATGGCCGGTGCTTCCAGATGGATATGCGGGCCATTTTCCATATCGTCGACTACGCTGACACCGGCCGAAGAGGGCGTCACGCGGAATCTCAGATGCTGGCCGCCCGGATCGCTGGCCGTGAAGGGAATATCGACCGACTGGTTGCCCAGGATGGACGAAGGAACATGCTGCGCACCCCAGGCAATCTGGGGCGGAAGAACCGGTGTCGCAGGATCGAAGGTGAAAGCTCCATAAGCGTCCACTTTGCGGCCGATATAGCGGCTGCCGGTGAAAAAACCGGGCACGGCGCCGAGCACGATCCGGCGGCGGCATTCCGCTGCCGTGAAGCCCGGGCCGCCATAGTAGGATGCCAGCAGGGCCGCGATGCCGGAGACATGGGGACAGGCCATCGAGGTGCCGATCCAGTCGCTGCCGCCGTAGCTGTTGCCGAGCAGGGTGCTGTAGATACCCATCTTGATCTCGCCGCCGGGCGCCGCGACATCGACCCAGTCGCCGTAGTTGGAATAGGAGGCCTTGTTACCGGTGGCACCGAAGGCACCGACAGCGATGATGGGCTCATAGCTGACGAGCGGATCGTAGTCATAATTATCGTTGCCAGAGGCAAATACGGCTACACCACCTTTCATCGGCGACTCGGGGAGCTGGTTGCCGTCGTTGTCGCAGCCGGCGTATTTGATGAAATAATCGATGGCGGCCTTGTATTCGGGAAGGTCGTCGATCGTGTAAGATCGATAGAGCGCTTCCTCGCTGTCGGTCACGAAACCGTCGCCGTCGAGGTCGGGGGAGAAGCCCCAGCTGCACTGGAGAATCACCGCTCCATGGTCGGCTCCGTGTTTGATGGCCTGGTAGATGTCCGGCTGATTGCCATAGAGGTCGAAGATCTGGCAGGACATGACCCGGACGCCGGGAATGTTTTCGGCATCATTGCCGCCACCGACGCCGCAGACGCCCTTGCCGTTGTTGTTGACTGCGCAGATGATGCCGGCGACATGGCTGCCATGGCCCTGGGTCGTGATGACGTTCGGGGTGTTGTTGTTGAAGTTGAAGCTGCCGCTGCCGTCTTCGTAGCAGGGGACGAGGTTCGCGACCAGGTCTTCATGCTGCATGTTGACGCCCTCGTCCACGACGGAAACGATGACTTTGCTGTCGCCGACGGTGTAGTTGTCCCAGACGGGCTGGACATTGATGTCTGCCCCGGCGTAGCGAGTGTTGACATAGTGCCACTGCATGCTCAGGTAGGGGTCGTTGAAGGCCACTCTCGGGCGAATCGGAAGCTGCGGGGTCACATGCTCAACGCCAGGCACGAGGGAGAGGTCGCCGGAGGCCTTGGTTACAGGCAGACTGTCGTCGAATTCGACATAATAATAGCGGTGCAGTCCCTCCCGGCGGGTGCGGGGCTCGAACTCACCGGCGTCGGGGAAGACGCGGCGGAGGCTCTTGATTCCAAGCCCTTCCAGGGCACCGCCAAGGGCCGGGGCCTTTGTGGCGACCGAGGTTCCGCCTGCAAGCGCTTCCTCGACAAGGGCGGTCGTCGCTTCGTCAAAGCGGACGGTGACCCGGCCGGGGACATAGGGCGAAAAAGCCGCGGAAGACTCTTCGGGGAGATCCGGAAGGAAAAAAGGTTCCGGCTCGGATACGGAACAAGCTGAAATACAAAGGATAGCGGCTACAATGCGAAGTAAGGCGAATCTCGGGGTCATAACGCAGCTGATCATGCAGGACAAAGATAGTTATTTTTATTGGAAAAAATATTCTATATTTGCAGGAGAGCCAAAACGCTTTAACACGAAACTAACCACTATGCATCTGAGCTATTGCCGATTATGCTCTTTGCTCCTTTCCGGAGCCCTTCTCCTTATGACCGCCTGCGGCAAAACAGAAGAAGACAATAAAGAGCCCGGAGACGATCCGGTCATTGATCCTCCGAAAACCGAAAAGCCTGTTATCCATGCGGAATCTACGGCCTCTGTCATGGCTGCTGCAGGCACGTATGTCATTCCCGTCACGGTAGAAAATCCTGCCGAAGGCGCTTCGCTCAAGGTCACTCTCTCCAGCGCTGCCCCCGAATGGTTCACGCTGGGCACCGAGGTGGACGGTGGCTGGGCGGTAAGCGTCGGGGATAACCTCTCCGCAGCCCGTTCCGTGATCCTCGAGCTGACCTATCCCGAGGCCGATCCTGTCTCGATGACCCTGACCCAGCAGCAATGGGTCTTTCCCGAGTTCGATATCGCCATCAGCAATATCGGTCCTTTTGGCGCCACTTTCGACATTACCCGGAAAACCGGCTACAACGGCGGTTATTTCTTCGAGGTGCTCGAGCGGTCCGCTTTCGACAGATACGTCGCCGGCGAGACGGCCCATATCGGCGAATTTGCCTATGGTGAGGCCCTCTACCAGAGCGACCTGGCTTATCTTAACAGCCTTGCGCAGCAACATGGTCATCCGCTGGAGTCGCTTTTCGGCATGCTCCAGAGCATGTATAGCAAGGATCCCCATACGACGATGCCCTATAGCGGTCTGGCCGTGGAGACGGAGTATATGTTTGTCGTTTACGGCATGGATGCGACCAATGAGGCGACCCGCCGTACGCCCATGTGCTTTTACAGTTTCTCCACCGGCTATTCTTCAGAATCCGCCCTCAGCTTCTCCGGTTCGGCATACGACGTGACGGAAACGTATGCCACCCTGTCCGTCAAGCCCTCCAATAATAATGAGTATTGGTATATGGACTGGGTCTCCGAGATCCAGCTCCAGTCGACGGATCTTGCGACCGTCATGCAGAACAGCATCAACAGCGCGAAAAGTCTGCTCGGCCGCTACACCGCCGACCAGATTCTCTGCCATGGCCCCGAAACGATCCAGGCGACCGACCTGATGCCCGGGACCGAGTACAGCGTCGTGGCCTGGGGCATGAACCTCGACATGGCTGCGACGACCGAGCCGAAGGTGGTATTTACCTTCCGGACGACGGATTATTCCATCGTCGACGACTGCACCTTCACGATTGACGTACTGGAAATCGAGGACATGGACGTCAAGGTCCGCGTGACCCCGACCAACATGGATACGCGTTACTACGTGGCCTTTGTCGCCAAATCGCTGATGGCCGGCTACAGCGACGAGCAGGCCGCCCAGCGTATCATCAACATGGAGGCGCAGCGCATCGACAACGGCTACTACGACGTTCCCAACCTCAGCTGGGCAAACCTGCCCGGCCTGGAGCCCGGCATCCGCGAAATATGGGGCCGCCGCGACGAAGGATGGTCCTTCCAGCCGCAGCATGACTACCGTATCTATGTGTTCGGTATCGACAACTTCGGCATCCGCTCGACGGTCGTCAATGCCATCGACGTGACTACCGCCGAGGCCGGCGAATCGCACAACCACTTTGCCGTAACGGTCGTCAGCAATACCTGGCAGGGGCTTGACTACACCGTCACGCCCGAGATCGACGATGAATACTGGATGCCCTTCCTGGCGGAGAAATCCGACGTCGACACCTATTTCCGCAATGCGGACGGCTCGCTGAAGGAAAAGGAACTCTTCGACTGGGTCGAGGAGTATTATGAGGACGAGATTGTCTACCATTCCTACCGCGGGACACGTACGCTCCATGAGCATGTGACGCCGGATACCGACTACATCCTGCTGGTCTTCGGCTATGCAGGCACCTATACCACCAAGATGTACGAGTGGCCCATCTATGTACCGAAACCGCCGCTCGGGCTCAGTACGGCCGATTTTACCTATACCTATGAGCTCTTCCGCGGCGAGGACCTTTCCGCCCTCAACCCGACCCTCTTCCCGCTCGTGGACTACCAGGGCGACTGTATCATGGTGACGCGCTTCACGGTTTCCGACAATGCTGTCCACTGGTATTTCGGCGTCTGGCCGCCGGTGGAGAATTTCGCCGAACAGGGCGGGCAGTATTACCTGATGACCCTCGACATGAATCCGGACGTCTCCATGCAGGACAAGAAGATGTATAGCCTCCGTCCCTGGTGGTATGGCGCCGGAGAAGGCTACACCTGGGTCGACAGCGAAGGCGATATCGTCAAACATTGGCCGTGGTCGCTCTCCGGATGGGCCGAGGATGCCGACGGCAATTACGGGCCGTGGCATTATGATTACCTGATCCCGGTGCCCGTCCCGAAAGGCCAGGAGACCGGAAAATACGAGGTCGGCTATTCCGAGGCCTATCCCTTCTGGGAGAATCCTTCCGGCGCCCCGATGCAGATTTTCCGCGTCAGCGACGGAAAGCCTATCCTGACCCCCATTGCACGATAATACCATTAAAAATACACTAATATGAAGAAAACATTTCTGACCATCGCACTGGCGGCGCTCGCAGTGACCGCCTGCTACGATGATTCCGAGCTGGTCGGACGGCTCGATCAGCATGACGCCGATATCGCTGCCCTTCAGCAGGATGTCAAGGCCCTCCAGGACCAGGTGTCGAAAATCAACACCAACATCGCCGCCCTCCAGGCGGTCGTTGATGCGCTGAACAACAATGTCTATGTCAAGAGCGTCACCGACGTCAAGGACGGAACGGGTGCCATTATCGGCTATACCATTACCTTTACCGACAACAAAACCGTCACCATCTACCATGGCGAGAAAGGCGACAAGGGCGATAAAGGTGATAAAGGTGACAAGGGTGAGAAAGGCGACCAGGGCAATCCCGGCACCAACGGTAACGACGGTACGAACGGAACCGACGGCCACACCCCGGTCATCGGCGTCAAGGAAGGCCCCGACGGCATCCTGTACTGGACCATCGACGGCGAATACCTGCTCAATGGCAACCAGCCCGTGCCCGTTACCGGCAACGATGGCGCCCCCGGTGAGCCCGGCCAGAGCGGCAAGGACGGCCTGACCCCGCAGCTGCGAATCAATGAAGGCAACTGGGAAGTCAGCTATGACGGCGAGAACTGGACCATCGTCGGTCCGGCCCAGACCGAAGTCGGCGGTACCTCCTGCGACTGCCCCGACCCCGTTTTCTCCGGTGTCAAGGAGACCAAGAACGGCATCGTCTTTACGCTCGCAGACGGTACGCGCCTCACCATCGACAAGTTCGTCGAATTCTCCCTCAACATGGATGACAGCGAGGTCATCGAGGTCGTCGAAGGCAAGACCACGCAGCTCCCGTACACCCTCGTCGGCGTCGGCAGCGGTACTTCCCGCGTGGATGCCGTCGCCAGCGGTGACTGGTGGGCCGAAGTAGAGGCTGCGGACAATGCTTCCGGTGTCGTGAAGGTTACGGCCGGCGAGATGGCCAAGGCAAAGGTCCTCGTCTATGCCGTCGACGGAAAGGGCCGCAGCGACATGCGTTCGCTCATTTTCGAAGGCGGAAAGCTGACGGCAGAGGCCCCGGTGGCCGATTCTCCGGCAGAGGGTGGCGATGTCGAGGTCCCCGTGGTGACCAATGTCAACTATACGGTCGACATCGAAGAGGATGCCCAGAGCTGGATTTCCGCTTATGTGACGACAAAGGGTGAAATCCGCAACGAGACCCTCGTCCTGGTTGTCGAGAAGAACAATACGCCCGAGACCCGCAGCGGCCTCGTCGAGCTGAAAGACCAGGGCGGCGCCGTCATCCAGAGCTTCACCATCAAGCAGGAAAGCGGTGTCTATGAAGTCCCTGTCTTCGAGGACAGCTCCTTCAAGAACTGGGTGCTTTACAACTCCCCGGCGGCCGACTACAACGATAACGGCAAGGTCGATGCCGGCGAGGCAGCCAAACTGACCGAGCTCACCATCGCAGCCGACAAGGCCTACACTTCCCTCAAGGGTATCGAGTGCTTCTACAACCTCAAGAAGATTACGATCAAGAATACCACGAAGCTCGCTTCCATCGACCTCTCCCAGAACAAGAAGCTCGAAGAAGTGACCATCGAGAAGGGCTATGGCGTCGAGTCCATCCTTGAGACCCTGAATCTCAGTGAGCTCCATGCGCTGAAGACCGTCCAGCTCGGCGGTATGAGCGCCCTGGCGACCCTGACCCTCGGCAGCGCCCCGAAACTCACGGCGCTCTATGTCCACAATACGGCCCTTACGGCGCTTGACGTGACGCTCTGCCCCGCCCTGACGAACCTTTCCGCTTACGGAACGAAGCTGACGACGCTTGACCTGAGCGGGAATACGGCGCTGCTCAGCGCGAATGTCGGAACGGCGTCCCTCGAGACCCTGAGCCTGCCGGCCCAACCGGCCCTGACGAACCTCAATCTCGACAATGCGGCCATCACCGAACTCGACCTGACCGGCCTCACCCAGCTGCAGGAGTTCTCTGCGACGAAGACCCGGATGGAGACACTCGACCTGAGTGGCAGCGCTGCCCTTACCAAACTCACGATCGGCAGCGTGGCCTCCCAGGGCTCCGATTTCCTCAAGGTCGTGGATCTGCGCAAGGCTACGAAACTCTCCTCCGTCTACCTCTATTCCAATGTGCTGGAGAAGGTCATCCTTCCGAAGGGACTCAATACCTCCTCTTTCAGCTGGACCACCTGGATCTATAATAAATATGAGGAGATGCAGTATGTCCAGTATGAATATATCGATGTCGAGGAGCCCGGCGGCGGAGAAGAGGTGTCCGACCTTGCTGCCGGTATCGCCGAGCCGTTTGTCCGCAAGGTGGTGCTCGGAAAGTATGACAGCAATAGGGATGGGACCATCGATGCCGCTGAGGCTGAAGCGGTTACCGAGCTCGACCTCTCTGAGTGCGATCTCGTTGACGGCGACCTCAAGGGTCTCGAAGTCTTCCCGATCGAGAAGCTCATCCTCGACGACAACGGCTTTACGACCATCGATATCCTTGCCTTCCCGAAGATCACCTGGCTGAGCATCAACCACAACAAGCTCACCGAGATCTCCATCGGCAAAAACTACACGGACCTCAAGCAGAATCTCCATCTCGAGGCAGCCGGCAACAAGATCTCGACCTTCACCGGTCCGAGCTACTATGCCAAGCTGGTCTATCTCGACCTGAGCCACAACTATCTCGGAAGCTTCTCGCTGCCTTATCCCCAGGTGCTCGAATACATCGACCTCTCGGACAACGGCATCAGCACCCTTTCGATGACCGGTGCTTCCGCCCTGAAGGAGATCAATGTCGCCGGCAACAACCTCAAGAGCGTCGCCTTCAGCGGCTACGGCAAGCTGGTCAAGGCCAATGTGCGGCGAAACTATCTTACGGCCTACACCTTCGGTGCCAGCCAGACCGCCCTCGAGGAAGTCGATCTCAGCTATAACCAGATCACTTCGCTGGATCTTACCACGATTGCCAAAGATCCGTCCAAGTTTGCCCTCAAGAAGATCGACGTGACCGGCAATGAAGGTTTCAACCTCATCGTCGTCGGTGGCGGCAACCAGATGCCGGAAGGCCTGGAGATCGTAGGCGGCGGGGATTATGGTGTCCTGAATGCCACGAATCCGACCAAGGAACTGACCTACAACCGGTATGAGTATATCTCTGGTGTTGAAATAGTTCCCGGTTGCTCCTCCTTCCCGGCGATGATCAATTACAGTAAGGAAGTCTCGGTGTTCCAGATTCCTGCCGGCTGTACCCTTACCCTTATCTCCAGCGGCAACCGCAAGGCTCTCCGGGTTTACGCCCTCGGCGTCGGCGGCACCCCGACCGTTACGGTCTCCCGTGCCGACGGCAAGAAGGTCTACAACACCTCCGACAACAGGTATTGCTCCGCCAACCCGTATACGACACGCGCCAACGAGTCCGCGGCGAAGGATCCTACGAAGCTCATCATCGACGGTGACGGCGACAGCATCCTCTACTTCTTCGGACCGACCAGCGGTACTTCCTCCGGCGGTCTGGTGGACGGCGACAAGGTCATCCTCACCGTTGACGGCAATGACGGCGAAAGCGTGATCTTCGTCGGCCTCAACCTCGAGACCTACACCACCGACGACTACGGCTGGATGTAGTCACGGCGCTTTACTAAGAGAGGGTCCCCTCCCCGGGGACCCTTCTCTTTGTATCGAAGCGACGATTCTGTCATTCCGAGCGAAGCGAAGGAATCTCTATGCCCCCCTCCACCGTCATACTGACGATTCTCGGGTATTTCGCCATCGTCATGACCGTTTCGCGTTATGCTGCGCGGAAGGGCCGGGATTTCTTTGCCCTCCGGAGCCACCGCTGGTGGGTGGTGACGCTCGGGATGGTGTCGGCCTGCATGTCGGGAGTGAGTTTTGTCTCCGTACCGGGGATGGTGGGCTCCAGCGGCTTTGGGTATCTGCAGATGTGCATCGGCTTTTTCCTCGGATATCTGGTGATTGCCTTCGTGCTGGCGCCGCTGTATTTCCGGCTCGGGGCGGTGTCGATTTACGGCTATCTCGACCGGCGGTTCGGCCTGACGGCCCGTCGCAGCGGCGCCTGGCTGTTTTTTCTCTCGCAGTTGCTCCGGGCGTCGATGCGGCTGTATCTGCTCTGCCTGGCCTGGCAGCTGATGATCTTCGATCCGCTGGGGCTGCCGTTCGGGCTGAATGCCGCCACGACGGTCGCCGTGGTGCTGGCCTATACCTGGCGCGGCGGGGTACGTTCGGTCGTTGCGGCGGATATCTTACGTACCGTTTGTATGGTCTCTGCTATCGTGCTGTCGGTCGTATTTATCGCCCGGGTGCTGCCTGGAGGGCTCGCCGGGACCGTTCGCGGCAGCGGGATGACGCGGGTGTTTTTCTTCGATGATGCGAACAATCCCCAGTATTTCTGGAAGCAGCTGCTCGGCGGATTGTTCATCGTCATTGCCATGACCGGCATGGACCAGGAAATGATGCAGCGGACACTGACCTGTCGGAGCCTCCGAGACGCCCAGAGGCAACTCGTGCTCAGCTCCGCCCTGCAGATCGTCGTCATCGCCGGATTCCTGCTCCTCGGCGTGCTGCTGTATGCCTATTCCGCCTCTCCGGCTTATGCTGCCTCCGGCACGCCATTCCACGGCTTGACCGTGGAATCTTCGACCCCTCCCGCCGGCGACGCCCTCTTCCCCTCCGTTGCAGTCGGCGGTGGCCTTCCGCTGATCGTCGGCATCCTATTCATCCTCGGACTCTCCGCCGCCTCTTATGGTGCCGGCGGCTCGGCCCTCACGGCCCTCACGACCGCCTTTACGGTCGATATCATGGGTAAAGGATCTGTTATTTCGAGCGGCAATCCTTCTGTCATTTCGAGCGAAGTCGAGAAATCTTTTCGCCGCAGGACGCAAGTCCTCATCGCCATCGCGATGACGCTCATCATCCTTGCCTTCCGGGCGCTGAACGACAGGAGCGTGCTGGATGCCATCTACACCGTCGCAGGATACACCTACGGGCCGCTGCTGGGGCTTTTCGCCTTCGGTATCTTTACCCGGCGTCAGCTGCCTGGTTCACGCCCGGATTCCTTCGCTTCGCTCGGAATGACAGGCCGTTCCCAACCCGCATGGCTGCTGCCGGCAGCGCTGCTTACCGCGCCTGTGCTTTGCTGGCTCATCAGCCACTATTCTGCAGACCTCTTTAATGGCTACCGCTTCGGTTACGAGCTCCTGCCCCTCAACGGCGCCCTGACCTTCCTGCTGCTCCTGCTTGTTTCCCGTCGCAAAGCTTAGAAACGGGGTGTTAACATTTTTTGTTTTTGTTAACATATTATTTTATCTTTGCAGAAACATATAGACTATGATCGCAAGCACTACCACCCACCGCAGCCAGATTGCATTCCGCTTTGAGGACGCGCTAATTGCACGAATCAAAAGGACTGCACGGGCCAAGGGCCTTTCTCTCAACGACTTCGCCAAGGCTCTCTTTGAGCGAGTTACATTTTTGGATACTCCCATTCTTCCGAAAGACTACCCCATCAGCGACGAATTGCTCGCCCTGACCGGCTTTGTAAAAGGTTTTACTCCTGAGCAACTCGCTGACGATCCGAAACTCGAATATCTCCTTCGAAAATGATACGGGCCTTTCTCGACACCAATGTCCTCATCGACTGGATTCTGGAAAAGGACCGACCAAACCGGACGGCATCTCTCCAGATTGCCCAGGCTATTCTGGACCGGAAAATTGAAGGTTTTGTCTCAACTCAGAGTCTCATCGACACCGCGTATGTGGCCGGAAGAAGCGGAAGGTCCTTCGCTGGCTTTGAGTTGCTTTTCAGAAAAATGCTACGCTATCTGAATCTCGGCGGCATTTCCAGTTTTGAGATTCTTCATGCCCTGGACCATCATTCCGGCGACTTTGAAGACGACGCCCAGATTGCCTATGCCGACAATCTGTTCTGCGGCTTTTTCGTTTCCGGGGATCTCGAACTCAAACATCACGCCCCTGTCCCGGACATGGAAATCCTCACTCCGACGGAATTCATCGAGCGCCTGCAGCAGTAGCTTCACTCAGATAGTCGGAGGCGGTCTGCAAAAATCTTTGTAACTTTGCAAGGATAATCCGACTGGCATGACCCTGTTTCTGACCGGCAGTCCGACGCGTTACGGCGAGGACCATTTTACCGAAGACAACGGCTTTCTCGCCGCCGTCAAGGCTGCGCTCGCTGAGGTCGTGTCGCGGCGCGAGACCCCCGGTCGGGCCGGGGGTGACGGGACCCCTCCTCGTCCCCGGACGCTGATGATCAGCGCGGCGCCGGACGACCGGGGTTTTACGGATTCGGTGCTCGAAGGGATGAGCCTCTGCATCCGGAACTCCGGCATCGAGATGGCGGAAGCGGTCATGCTCGACCGCCGGAATGCCGCCGACGCCCGCCATCTGGTAGAGAGCGCCGACTGGGTCATCCTCTGCGGCGGCCATGTCCCTACGCAGAACCGCTTCCTCCACGAAATCGGCCTCCGGGATATCCTCAAAGGCTATGACGGGGTCGTCATGGGATGCAGCGCCGGATCGATGAACTGCGCAGACAGGGTCTATTCCCACCCCGAGCTGAAGGGCGAAGGCATCGATCCGGCGTATCAGCGCTGGCTCCCGGGCCTCGGACTGACAGAGATAAATATCATTCCGCACTACTATCAGGTCCGCTACTACACGATCGACGGCCGGCGCCTTTTCGAGGACATCATCCTCCCCGAAAGCCGGCAGCATCGCTTCTACACCTTCCCAGACGGCGGATATATCCTCGTCCGGGACGGCCGGAGCGAACTCCATGGCGAAGGCTGGATCATTTCGGACGGCCGCATGGAGCGCATCAATGAAGAGAATAAAACATACCCCTTTATGAATTTTGTCTTTATCTCCCCACACTTTCCGCAGCAGTACTGGCACTTCTGCGCTGCCCTGAAGGCGAACGGCGTCCGCGTCCTCGGTATCGCCGACACCAACTATGAGAACCTGGCCCCCGAGCTCCGCGCCAGCCTGACAGATTATTATAAGGTCCAGAATCTCGAAAACTACGACGAGGTTTACCGTGCCGTCGCCTACTTTGCCTTCCGCCATGGAAAGATCGACTGGATCGAGTCGAACAACGAGTACTGGCTGGAGCAGGATGCGCGGCTGAGGAGCGATTTCGGCGTCACGACCGGCCTGCATACCGACCATATCTCCGCCATCAAGGAGAAGTCCGAGATGAAGAAATACTATGCCCTCGGCGGCATCCCGACCGCCCGGCAGATCAAGGGCAGCGAAGGAGAGAAGGCCATCCGGGCATTCGTCCGCAAAACCGGCTTCCCGATTATCGCCAAGCCCGACAACGGCGTCGGTGCGGCGGCAACATACAAAATCTGCACGGCCGAAGAGCTCGACCGCTGGCTCGCCGAACAGGCCGCACATGTGCCGGCCTATGTCTTCGAAGAGTTTGTCACCGGTCTTCTGGTGTCCTACGATGCCGTCTATAACTCCAAGGGCGAACCGGTCTTCGAGTCGAACGGCGTCTATCCGACCCCGATCATGGATATCGTCAACGACAACCTCGACTCCTGCTACTATGTCCGTCCGGACGTACCGGCAGCCTTAAAATCCATCGGTCGCCGCACGGTCAAGGCTTTCGGCATCCGGAGCCGCTTCGTGCACCTGGAGTTCTTTAAACTCGACCGCGACCGCGAAGGCCTCGGAAAGAAGGGCGATTACGTGGGGCTCGAGGTGAATATGCGCCCGGCCGGCGGATTCACGCCCGACATGATGAACTATGCCCACAATACGGACGTCTATCAGATATGGGCCGACATGGTCGCTTTCGATGAGCGCCGGAAACCCCTCGGCGACGATGCTTTCTGCGCCTATGCCAGCCGGCGCGACTGCTATACCTATGTCCATGGCTACGACGAGATCCAGGCACGCTATGGCGCAGCGCTCCGTTTTGTCGGCCGTATGCCCGATGCCCTCGCCGGCGCCCTTGGCAACCAGGTCTGGATGGCCCGGCTGTCTTCGCTGAAGGAAGTCGAAGCCTTCTTCGCATTTGTAACGAAACGATAGGGGGATGAAAAAGCTTCTCGTACTCCCGCTGCTGCTACTGGCGGCGCTCTCCTGCAGGACCATTTCGAGCCCCTGTTCGATTCCGGCGCCGGGAGAGCAGACTGAAACGTCTACGGATACGCCCCCGGGCGATGCTCTCACCCTTCGTCTCGTCCAGTATAATGTCGGAGCCTTCAATAAATCCGGATCGAGCACCATCGGGATGGTCGCGGACATGATGAAAGAGCTCCGGGCGGATGTCGTCAGCCTAAACGAGGTCGACAGCGTTACGACCCGTACAGGGAAGGTCGACCAGATCAAGGAGTTCGCTGAGATGATGGGCGGATGGCATTACCGCTATGCCTGGGCGATCCCGTTCCAGGGCGGAAAATATGGCGTCGGCGCCGCTGCCAGGGCGGATCTTCAGTATAAGCAGGACTATGTGGTCCATCTTCCGAAAGGAGACGGCCGGGAAGAGCGGGCCGTTGCGGTGATGGAATTCGACCGCTTCGTGTTCGCTGCGACCCATCTCGACCTGACCCATGATTCCCAGATGGAGCAGGTCCGGGCCATCAATGACTTCTTCAACGGCACCTTTACCGGTACGGAAAAGCCTGTCTTCCTCTGCGGGGACTTCAATGCCGTGGCCGGAAGCGACACCATCAACGCACTTCTCAAGGACTGGAAGATCATTTCCCACAAGGGGAACACCTATTCGGCCGTCAATCCCCGCAAACACATCGACTATGTTTTCCTCTGGAAAAGAGGCGGGGATGTCCAGGTGACCGATTCCGGCATCTGCACGGACTTCTCCTCCGGCGACGTAACGGTCGCCTCCGACCACCTGCCTGTATTTGTTGATGTGATTCTGCCGTAGGGTTTAATTGTTTGACGATTGGTCGAATCGGCGGACGAAGTTCTGAAAAAATATCATTATATTTGTAAGACTAACGGAATAATCGAGAAGATATGCTTACAGGCACAATATCCCAGATTGTAGGCCCGGTGGTGGATGTCCACTTCGACCTTTCTCCTGAAAGCCAGGCCGCCCTTCCGCAGATTAACGAGAGTCTTGAGATTACCCGGGACGACGGGCGCGTGCTTGTCGTTGAGGTGCAGCAGCACATCGGTGAGGATACGGTCCGCACCGTTGCCATGGACTCGACGGACGGTCTGCGCCGCGGGATGAAGGCCGTTGCGACCGGCGCCCCGATCGCCATGCCCGTCGGCGCGCAGATCCGCGGGCGCGTGATGAATGTCGTCGGCGAGACGATCGACGGCCTGAATACGCTCAATCGCGAAACGACCCTCCCGATCCACCGCGAGCCCCCGAAATTCGAGGACCTGACGACCTCGCAGGAAGTGCTCTTTACCGGCATCAAGGTCATCGACCTGCTGGAGCCCTACCTCAAGGGCGGCAAGATCGGCCTCTTCGGCGGCGCCGGTGTCGGCAAGACCGTGCTGATCAAGGAACTGATCAACAATATCGCCAAGGCCCGGGGCGGCTTCTCCGTTTTCGCTGGCGTCGGCGAGCGTACCCGCGAGGGTAACGACCTTCTGCGGGAAATGATCGAGTCGAATGTCATCCGCTACGGCGAAGCCTTCAACAAGGCCATGGAGGAGGGCCGGTGGGACCTTTCCCTCGTGGACCCGAAGGAGCTCGAGAAGAGCCAGGTGTCCATGGTCTTCGGCCAGATGAACGAGCCGCCGGGAGCCCGCCAGAGCGTGGCCCTGAGCGGCCTGACCCTCGCCGAATCTTTCCGTGACAGCGCCGGCGGCAGCGGTCCGAAGGATATCCTTTTCTTTATCGACAACATCTTCCGTTTCACGCAGGCCGGTTCGGAGGTCAGCGCCCTTCTCGGACGTATGCCCTCGGCCGTCGGTTACCAGCCTACGCTTGCCACCGAGATGGGTCGTATGCAGGAGCGCATCACTTCGACGAAAAACGGATCCATCACTTCGGTTCAGGCGGTCTATGTCCCCGCCGACGACCTGACGGACCCGGCTCCGGCAACGACCTTCTCCCACCTCGATGCGACGACGGTTCTCAGCCGTAAGATTACGGCCCTCGGCATCTATCCGGCCGTAGACCCGCTCGATTCGACCTCCCGTATCCTCGACCCGAATATCGTCGGGCAGGAGCATTACAATACCGCCCAGCGGGTCAAGCAGATCCTCCAGCGGAACCAGGAGCTCCAGGACATCATCGCCATCCTCGGTATGGACGAGCTCTCCGAAGAGGACAAGACGACCGTGAACCGCGCCCGCCGGGTGCAGCGCTTCCTTTCGCAGCCGTTCTCCGTTGCGGAGCAGTTTACCGGCGTTCCGGGCGTGATGGTTTCGATCGAAGATACGATCAAGGGCTTTAACATGATCCTCGACGGCGAGGTGGATTACCTGCCCGAGCAGGCGTTCCTCAACGTCGGCACCATCGAGGATGCCATCCGCAAGGGCGAAGCGCTGCTCGCTGCGGCGAAATAGATTCCTTCGCTTTGCTCGGAATGACAATGCTTCGCTCGGAATGACACAGTTGCACTTACATATCCTTTCGCCCGATGGCGTGCTCGTCGACGAGCGCGTCTCCCAGGCCAATCTCCCCGGTGAGATGGGCCCCTTCGAGGTCCTTGCCGGCCATGCCGCCCTGATCAGTCCGCTGGTCGGGGGTGAAGTGTGCTATGTCACCGAATCGGGTCCCCAGACCCTTGCCATCCGCTCCGGTTTTGCCGAAATCCGCAACAACGAAATCCTCCTTGCCGTCGAACCTGCCTGATGAAGCGTCTATCCATCATATTATTGATGACTCTTCTGGCGCTTGTTGCCGGAACGGTGCAGGCATGGGGTACACAGCGGAACTCCGCTCATCTTCGATTCGCTCCGGCCCCTCCCACTGTCTCCTTCGTCCTCTCCGAGGACTCGTATCCAGCGGGCCCCTCCCCCTGCCCGTGTCCGGGGGTGGACACGTCCGCTGTGTGCCCCACGCCTGCACCTGCTGTTCCGGCAACAGAGGCAACAGAGGACTGGAACGTCGTTGAAGTGATCTTCGACCACATCGGCGACGCGTATGAGTGGCACATTACGACCATTGGCGACCACCATATTTCCATCCCGCTGCCGGTAATCGTCTATGGAAGGGAAGCCGGCTTTCATTGCTTCCTGTCGAATAAGCTGCATCACGGCGCAGCTTTCGGCGGGCTGGCCATCGGACCGGAAGGCAAGATTGTCGAGGTGGCGACGGGGGAGCGCCCCCTACTGGATATTTCCATCACGAAGAATGTCGCCTCGCTCATTCTCGGCTGCGCGCTGCTGCTCTGGCTGATTCTCGGAACGGCCAGGTGGTACCGGAAGCATGACGTCCTGAAAGAGGCTCCGACAGGCCTTGCTGCGCTGATGGAACCGCTGGTGATGATGATCCACGACATGGCCAGGGATAATATAGGGGAGCGGGACTATCGCAAGTTCTCGCCCTACCTCTGCATGGCCTTCCTGTTTATCCTGCTGAATAATTTCCTCGGCATCGTGCCCTTCTTCCCGGGCGGGGCGAACCTCACCGGTAACATCGCCGTGACGCTCGTGCTGGCCCTGTTCACCTTCTTTACCGTCAACATTTTCGGCACGAAACATTATTATAAAGAGATTTTTGCACCGGATGTTCCCGGTTTCCTGAAGCCCATCATGCCGGTCATCGAGGTCTTCTCGGCCCTGATGAAGCCGGTGTCGCTGACCATCCGTCTTTTCGCCAATATGCTGGCTGGCCATATTATGATCCTCAGTATGGTCTGCATCATTTTCATCATGGCGAAGTACGGTGCGGCGCTGATGGGATCGATGAGCGTCGTGTCGGTGCTCTTCGGCATCTTCCTCGATATGCTGGAATGCCTCGTGGCATTTATCCAGGCCTATGTTTTTACCATGCTCTCGTCGATTTATATCGGCCTCGCACGGGTCCATGAAGAATAAGTATTGTCATGCTGAGTCAAACGAAAGAATTTATATAAAACCTTAAAATACAATTGATTATGTTAACACCCATTCTCCTTGAAGCCGCAGCCCTCGGAAAGGTCGGAGCTGCCATCGGAGCAGCCATCGCCGCCATTGCCGCCGCCTTCGGTATCGGCAAGATCGGTAAATCCACGATGGAATCCACGGCCCGCCAGCCGGAAGCCGCCAATAACCTCCGGACCTCGATGATCATCTCGGCCGGTATGATCGAAGGCGCCTGCCTGTTCGCCATCATCGTCTGCCTGCTGGCCATTTTCCTGTAGCCAGGTATGTCTCTCGTTACTCCTGATTTCGGACTCCTGTTCTGGATGGTCCTCATTTTCGGTGCGGTGTTTTTCATCCTCGCCAAGTTCGGTTTCCCGATCATCACCGGTATGGTCGAGAAGCGGAACCGGACCATCGAGAAGTCGCTCCAGGACGCCAGGGAGATCGAGGGAAAGATGGCTGCGATGAGCGAGGAGCACCGCCGGATGATCGATGAGGCCCGCCGCGAACAGCAAGCCATGCTGACGGAGGCCTCCGAGACCCGGCGGAAGATGGTCGAGGATGCCAGGACCGAGGCGCGGGAAGAGGCGGAGAAGATCGTTTCCGCCGCCCGCGTCGAAATTGCGGCCGAGAAGGAAACCGCCCTGCGGGACGTCCGGAAGGAAGTTGCCCTGCTGTCGGTCGCCATTGCGGAGAAGATTCTCCGGCGCGAACTCTCGGACGATAAGGCCCTGAATGAGTATGTCTCGACCCTTCTCGACGAAGCTGAAAAGTCCAATCCGCCGAAAGAGTAAGCCATGAATTCGGGAATCATTGCATCGCGTTATGCCCGCGCCCTTCTTCTGTATACGCAGGAGACGGGTGGCGGTGAGCGTGTCGTCGCCCAGGCGTACCGTCTGGAGCAGGCGCTTACGCAGGTTCCCGAACTGAAAACGCTGCTCGAAGATCCCGAGACCGTGTCCGATGCCCGGAAACTGGAGGTGTTGGAAACGGCCCTAGGCGGGGAAAAGATGGCGGATGAGCTGACACGCTTCCTGCGCCTGGTGCTGCAGGGCGGCCGAATGAGCCTGCTGCGCCTAATGCTGCATGACTACAGGGATGCCTGGTATAAATCCCGCCGCATCCTCCATGCCAGCCTCAAGACCGTCGTCCCTCCCGGTGAGGCCGTACTCGAGCGTATCCGCTCGATGGTTCGCCGCCGGACCGGCTGTGCCGACGTCGTCATCGCCACTTCCCTTGATCCCGCCCTCATCGGCGGATTTGTCTTCGAAATCGAAGACTGGACCCTGGACGCCAGTGCCGTCCGCGAACTCCGGCAGATTCGCCGGCAGTTCATTGAAAACAATAGAAGAATCGTATGAAAAACAGTAATATCAAGGCCAGCGAACTCTCAGAGGTGCTGCTCGGTCAGCTCCGGGACATGTCTGCCACCCTCCATATGGAGGAGACCGGCAAGGTCCTGCAGGTCAGCGACGGTGTGGTCCGTCTCTACGGCCTCTCGGGCGCCGAAGCCGGCGAGCTCCTCGAATTTGAGGAAAGCGGTATCATGGCCGTCGTGATGAACCTGGAACCGGACAATGTCGGCGCCGTGCTGATGGGACCGACCGAAAAGATCAAGGAAGGCATGACCGCCCGCCGCACCGGCCGTATCGCCGCTATCCCGGTGTCTGAGCAGATGCTCGGCCGCGTCGTGGATCCGCTGGGGCATCCGCTCGACGGCCTGGGCCCGATAGGCGGGGATAAAACCGACATGCCGCTGGAACGCAAGGCGCCGGGCGTGATTTTTCGCCAGCCGGTAACCGAGCCGCTGCAGACGGGCCTCAAGGCCATCGATGCCATGATTCCGATCGGCCGTGGCCAGAGGGAGCTCATTATCGGCGACCGCCAGACCGGCAAGACCGCCATCGCCATCGACACGATCATCAACCAGCGCTCGAATTATCTCGCCGGCGACCCGGTTTACTGTATCTATGTCGCTGTGGGCCAGAAGGGTTCGACGGTCGCATCGATCGTGGAGACGCTACGGAGCAAGGGCGCGATGGATTATACGATCGTCGTCGCCGCTACGGCTGCGGATCCGGCCGCCATGCAGTTCTATGCCCCGTTTGCCGGCGCTGCCCTTGGCGAGTATTTCCGCGATACGGGCCGCCATGCGCTGGTGGTCTATGACGACCTGTCGAAGCAGGCCGTGGCCTACCGCGAGGTGTCGCTGATCCTGCGCCGTCCTTCCGGCCGTGAGGCGTATCCGGGCGATATCTTCTATCTGCATTCACGTCTGCTGGAACGTGCTGCGAAAATCATTGCCCAGCAGGAAGTTGCCGAGCAGATGAACGATATGCCCGCGTCCCTGAAGGGGAAGGTCCGCGGCGGTGGCTCGCTGACGGCGCTGCCGATTATCGAGACGCAGGCCGGAGATGTGGCCGCCTACATTCCGACCAATGTCATCTCCATCACGGACGGGCAGATTTACCTCGAGTCCTCACTCTTCAACCAGGGCATCCGGCCGGCAATCAACGTCGGTATCTCCGTGTCCCGTGTCGGCGGCAGCGCGCAGGTCAAGTCCATGAAAAAGGTGGCCGGAACGCTGAAGATTGACCAGGCGCAATACGCTGAGCTCGAGGCATTCTCGAAGTTCTCCTCCGACATGGACAAGGTGACGGAGATGGCCCTCGACAAGGGGCGCAAGAATACCCGTCTGCTGGTTCAGCCGCAGTACAGCCCGATGCCGGTAGGGGAGCAGGTCGCGATCCTCTATTGCGGGACCAACGGCCTGATGCGGGATATTCCGATCGACGCCGTGCCGAAGTTCCAGTCCGCTTTCCTGGACCAGATGCGGGCTTCGCATGCCTCCGACGTGCTGGAGCCGCTTGCTGCCGGAAAGATGTCCGATGAGATCGGCGAGACGATCCGCCGCGTCGCAGAAGAAGTGATCGTGGGGATGAAGTAATGCCATGCCGTCACTGAAAGAAATAAAAGGCCACATCGGGTCCGTGAAGAGCACGCTGAAGATCACTTCAGCGATGAAACTCGTGGCCTCGGCAAAGCTCCGGAAGGCCCAGCAGGCCATCGAAGGAATGCGTCCGTACGAGGCGCGGCTTTCCGGCATGCTGGCGGCCCTCGCCGGCGAAATCGCCGCCCGGCAGGACCGCGGCGAGCCGGTTGGAGAGGTTTCGACGCTCTACACGACGCCGCGTCCGGAGGTCCGTCGCGTTGCCATTGTCGCCATCGCTTCGAATTCATCCCTTTGCGGCGGTTTCAATGCCAATGCCCTCCGCCTGACGCTCGATACGATCGACGCTTATCGCGCGGCCGGGGTGAAGGATATTACTGTATACAGCATCGGCCGCAAGATCGCCGATGCGATGCGGAAGGTCGGCTATCCTTCTCCCTCGGATTATACCCAATTGGCCGAGCACCCCGCCTATGCTCCCGCCGCAGCGCTCTCCGAGTCGCTGATGGAGGCTTTCGCCGAAGGCCGGTTCGATGCGGTGGAAATCATTCATAACCACTTCGTTTCCACCGCCTCTCAAAAGCCCGTCCGCACGGCCTTCCTGCCCGCTGCCGGAGCGGAAGGGAAAGTGGTCTCCGGGGACGTGGCCACCCCCGGCCACGGGAAGGGGGAGGGGCCCGCAGGCAGCAAGTTATCGCGAAGCGATGACGTAGATGACTGTGGGAGGGGCCGGAGCGAGCTTAGCGAGCGGAGTTCCCCTGAGACCTCTTTCCCTGCAGCGCAGGTAGCGGGCGCAGGGTACCTCGTTGAACCCGATCCTGCGACGGCTTATACCGAACTCCTTCCGCAGGTAATCCGCCTGGGGCTTTACACCGCCCTTCTCGACAGCGCTGCGGCGGAGCATGCCGCCCGTACCATCGCGATGCAGACTGCTACCGACAATGCCGAGGACCTGCTCGACACCCTCACGCTCGAATACAACAAGGGTCGCCAGCAGAAGATTACCGCCGAGCTTCTCGACATCGTCGGCGGCATGGCGAAGTAGGTCGCGCCTTCTGGCCTCCCCGGCCGCCTCTTGGATTTCCGGAAACATTTTTGTATCTTTGTGCGATTATGTCCGCATCAGAGCGCAAATGGATCGTCAAGGAGGCAGCCGACCCGGAGAAGGTCGGACAGCTCAGCGTGGAGCTCGGTATCGACCGGGTGCTGGCCGAGCTGCTGGTCAAGCGCGGGGTCGAAACCTTCGAACAGGCGCGTGCCTTTTTCCGTCCGTCGCTCGAGCAGCTCCACGATCCTTTCCTGATGAAGGATATGGACAAGGCCGTCGAGCGGCTCCACCGGGCCATCGAAGGCGGCGAGAAAATCCTGGTCTACGGCGACTATGATGTCGACGGCACGACGGCGGTCGCGATGGTATGGTCGTTTATCCGCCGCTTCACCTCCAACTGCGGCTACTATATTCCCGACCGGTATGACGAAGGCTACGGCGTCTCTTATAAGGGCATCGACTGGGCTTCCGACAACGGCTACAACCTCCTGATCACGCTCGACTGCGGCATCAAGGCCATCGACAAGGTGCGTTATGCCGCCGGCAAGGGGATCGACGTCATCATCTGCGACCATCACCTGCCGGAGGACGAACTCCCCGCTGCGGTCGCCGTGCTCGATCCCAAGAGGGAGGATTGCCACTATCCCTTCGACGACCTCTGCGGCTGCGGTGTCGGCTTCAAGCTGGTCCAGGCTTATTCCAAGGCCTACGGCATCCCCTTTGAGGAGCTGGAGCCGCTGCTGGACCTGCAGGTCGTGAGTATAGCATCGGACCTCGTGACCATGGTCGGGGAGAACCGCATCCTGGCCCATTACGGCCTCAAGCGCCTCAATGAGAATCCCCGCAAGGGCCTGCTGGCAATGATCAATCTCGCCAAGCTTGACCCCGGGCATCTGACCATCGACGACATCGTCTTCAAGATCGGCCCCCGCATCAATGCGGCCGGGCGTATGGAGTCGGGCCGTCTTGCGGTGGAGCTGCTGACCGCGACCGAAGACCGTGTCGCCATGGAAATCGGCGGCAAGATCAACGACAACAACAACGAGCGTAAGAATATCGACCGCGAAATCACCCAGGAGGCCCTGGACATGGTCGTCGACGGCCGGGCCCTCGAGACGGAGAATGTCACCATCGTCTACAACCCCACCTGGAACAAGGGCGTCGTCGGCATCGTGGCGTCCCGCCTGGTCGAGGCCTACTACAAGCCCACCGTCGTTCTCACCAAGTCGAACGGTTTTGTCACCGGATCGGCCCGCAGCGTCCATGGATTCGACCTGTATGGCGCCATCGAGAGCTGCGCCGACCTGATGGAGAATTTCGGAGGGCATGTCTATGCGGCCGGCCTGACGCTGAAGGAAGAGCACCTAGAGGAATTCTGCCACCGGATGAATGCGTTCATCGCCGGGAAAATCACCCCGGAGATGCTGACCCCCATCGTAGAGATCGACTCCCGTCTCGATTTTGCCCAGATTACGCCGAAATTCCTCCGTATCCTCAAGCAGTTCCAGCCTTTCGGCCCCGGCAATGCCAACCCGGTCTTCCTGACCGAGGATGTCTACGATGCCGGAGGCGGCCGGAAAGTCGGTGCCGGCGGCGTCCACCTCAAGCTCGACCTGATGCAGGAGTCGCACCCGTACCACCAGATTGCGGCCATCGGTTTCAACATGGCCGACTACTACGACCACATCAAGGCCGGCAACCCGATCGATGTCTGCTATAGCGTGGTAGAGAATTTCTACAGGGGATCATCCACTGTCCAGCTCCGCCTCAAGGATATGAGGGAACGGGAGGATATGATTTAGAGAGCGGTAATAATCAGTTCGTCCGCTACTGCTTCTGCATCGACGCCGTCCGTGTCCAGCCTGACATGAGCGGCTTTTTCGTAGCATTCCTCCCGATCGGACAGAAACTTCTCCAGCGTATTTTCGCTGGAAAGAAGGGGACGCGGCGGGGTGTCTTGAAGGCGCGAAGAAAGGGTGGGAATGCTGGCCTGGAGCCAGATGCACAGGGTCTTCTCGTGAAGAAGAGCCGCAGCACCGGGGAGGGTGACCGAACCGCCGCCAAGGGCAAGGACGGCATCGGCCTGGGCATATTTCGAGACGGTCTCCCTGAGCACCTTCCCTTCGAGGGTCCGGAACGCGGCTTCACCCTCCTCTTTGAAGATAGCGGGTATCGCTTTCCCGGCTTTTTTCTCAATCAGCTCGTCCAGATCCATGAACGGGCATCCCAGCGCATCGGCTACGATGCGCCCGACGGTCGTTTTCCCGCTTCCGGGCATGCCTGTGAGGGTGATGAGCATAACGATGTAAAGGTACTCATTTTTTCGATAATTCCTGCTTTTTTCGTATATTTGCGAGATGGCCCTTTTGAGGGATAAAATGCATATAAACAGATATCAGATATGGCAAACGAACTGAACGAGCAGGAGCTCGGAAGAAGAGAATCGCTGAATAAGCTGCGCGAACTGGGAATCAACCCCTATCCGGCGCCGCTGTACCCGGTCAATACTTCGACGGCGGAGATTGCAGCCGGCTATGATCCCGAAAAGGGGAACTTCGAGGACGTCTGCATCGCCGGCCGCATCATGAGCCGCCGCATCATGGGCGCTGCTTCTTTCATGGAGCTCCAGGACGGCGTTGGCCGCATCCAGGTCTATGTCAAGCGCGACGAGATCTGCCCCGATGAGGACAAGACGATGTATAATACGGTCTTCAAGAAGCTCCTCGACATCGGCGACATCATCGGCATCAAGGGTTATGCCTTCATCACCCAGACCGGCCAGCTGTCGGTCCATGCCAAGGAGCTGACGGTTCTGTCGAAGTCTCTCCGCGTGCTTCCGATCGTCAAGACCGATGCCGACGGCACGGTCCACGACAGCTTTGAGGATCCGGAGCTCCGCTATCGCCAGCGCTATGTCGACCTGATCGTCAATCCGCAGGTCAAGGAGACCTTCATCAAGCGGGCGAAGATTATCGCTACGATGCGCGAATACTTCAATGCCGCCGGCTGCCTCGAGGTCGAGACCCCCATCCTTCAGCCGATTCCGGGCGGCGCAACGGCCCGGCCGTTCATCACGCACCACAATGCCCTGGATGTTGATATGTATATGCGTATCGCCAACGAGCTCTACCTCAAGCGCCTGATCGTCGGCGGGTATGACGGTGTCTATGAGTTTGCGAAGAATTTCCGCAACGAAGGCATGGACCGCACCCACAATCCCGAATTCACCTGCGTCGAGCTCTACGCCGCCTACAAGGACTACTTCTGGATGATGGATTTCACCGAGAAGATGCTCGAGAAGGTGGCGGAGGCGACCGGCGGCCTGACCAAGACAATCGGCGGCAACGAGATTTCCTTCAAGGGGCCCTACCGCCGTCTTCCGATTCTCGAGGCCATCAAGGAGTACGCCGGCGTCGACGTCAAGGGGATGGGCGAGGATGAGCTCCGCGAGACATGCAAAAAGCTGAACGTCGAGGTCGACAAGACCATGGGTGTCGGGAAGCTGATCGATGCCATCTTCGGCGAATACTGCGAGAAGAACCTCATCCAGCCGACCTTCATCATCGACTATCCCGTCGAGATGTCCCCGCTGACCAAGCGCTGCCGCTATGACGACACGCTGACCGAGCGCTTCGAGCTCTTTGTCAACGGGAAGGAGCTCGCAAACGCCTATTCCGAGCTCAACGACCCGATCGACCAGCTCGCCCGCTTCGAGGAGCAGGCGGCGCTCAAGTCCAAGGGCGACGACGAGGCGATGTATATCGACTACGACTTCGTCCGCGCCCTCGAGTACGGCATGCCCCCGACCTCCGGTATCGGCATCGGCATCGACCGTCTCACCATGTTCATGACCGGCCAGGAAACCATCCAGGACGTTCTCTTCTTCCCGACCATGCGCCCGGAAAAGTTTTGAAGCCTCGGCCGAGCCTCTAAGCAATACAACACTTAGAAGAACCCCGGAAGTATTTGTGATAACTTCCGGGGTTCATATGTCAACTTGGTGAATACTCAAGATAATAATACTCTTCCGGGCGACCTTCCAGATGAACCCCATCCCAATACGGCTGATACTGAATATAGTTGACACATTTCAGACTATCTAATTCTAAGAGAAGCCTGCTAGAAGCATATTTTCGTGTGAATTCTTTAGCTTGATCCATCGAGAATGAATCGTATGGGACGTCTTCAAATGAAATCAAGACTACAACTCTAACACTATCTTGTGGCTCAATGGCAAAGGTTCTGCAAATATCTTCAAAGGATTGATTGAGTGAAATTCCGTATAACGAGAACTGACGATCGGCTGCAATACTTGCAAAACAAAGTTGATAGCGGCCAGAAAAGCCTTGCTCATAACGGAGTGTATCGCCTCCGGAATGTACATAATTACCATAAGCATCCACATTGTTGATCATTTCAATATAATGATCACAACAAACGTTTTCAATGGTTATCCGCTGATATATTCCGTGTTTTTCTAATATCTGTGAAGGAGAGTATGACGTCAATAAGTCCTCTTTCACATTTCTAAACAACACCAGTGTGTCTTTATTAACGAATGACATTAGAACGTCTTTCCTGCCATTTTTGATTTGACTGCAGGAGAATAAAGGACATATAAGAAATAGCAAGCAAAAACTAATAATCGCTTTCCCAGGGTTCATAACTAAAGTACTTTAATACAGCATTAATCGGAAATGGAAAGACTCCTTCGTATCTATTTGAAAGAGGATTAACCCATACCTTTGAAGCCCCTAATTGTTTATCAAATAGTTCGACCGCTTTTCGAGAATCTTTCATTGTGGGCATTCCATTTATCATGTCATAATCCATTGATAAAAGAAAGCAACCTTCTGAGTGAGAGATATTATTTCCAGGATGAAACCGAACACCTCTCGCTGATGCTTTCCCAAGAAGCCCCGGATGCTGAATCTTTGCCTGCGGTGAAGGGCGTTCGATAGGATACGTATCATCTGGGACCCTTTTGCCAGAATTATTAACTAAGCTTGGCGTTCCCCCTCTTGTTAGAAAATATCCACTCGCTTCCCTAGAACCATGAATATGATATATCCCAAGAGCATAATTGTCCGTGATGGTTAAGTTTAAGCAACTGACAGTTTGTGAATCGTCGGGGCATCGTACAATAGCGGAAAAGGCCTTCATCATTTTATCTGACGATACGAGAAAAACGTCATCTCCGGAGGAGAGAGTGATGGAAAAGTCCCAATGGTTAGTTTTTCCATTATAATTAACTCGTACGGTGTCTAACCCATTCGGATCCACGTAGTTCATCGGATCCCCGGCGCAATAAACATACGGACTGATATCATAGTACTTCTCACTTGACGGATCCGGGACCATCCAGCGACGAAGGGACGGGGAATACTGTCGGGCTCCGAAGTCGGTATAGGGCGCATTGAAATCCACCTCCTGATCTTCCTTGCCGGAGAAGTGGTGGCGGAGCGAGGGATCACCAAAGGAACTGACCTGTCTGAGCCCCTGGCGGACGGCCGATGTAATGTCGGTCCTTTCGCCGAATGCGGTGTACTCGCTTGCCTCGAGGATATCGCCTGTCGCAGCATCGATTACCGCCCTTACGCTACCGAGGTGGTCGGTGATATGGTATTGGATGCCGTCCGCCGTCATCCGGCCTGTCGCCAGCGGAGCACTCTCGAACCGGAGCGAACCGTCGGTATCACGACGGAACACCATCCCGCCACGATACACCAGGCCTTCGCCATTGCTTTTGAGCGCACTCGTTTTCATCTTTATACCTGATTTATCAAATCCCACGAATACGCAAAACCCTCACAACTAACATTCTGCGAGCAAAAAGGCGAGTTTCAACTGATCGCCATCATAGGAAAAGATAAAAGCGTCGCAACTCAGTTTTTCAAAACGCTGCATCTCTTCTTCAAAAGTAAATGAACGGAAGTGCAATGTTTTACGCCGATCTGTCTTTTCCAAGATCTCAGATGGGACAGAACCCTGCAGAATAAAAACGCATCGATCAGTTTGTACAAGCCCTAATAAGTCTTCCATCCTCTGACACTGCCAATAGAAAAAATCGCTAAATGGGAAAGGATCCCAATTGATAATATATATAAGCGTTTCCCCACAGTTTCCCTCAATAAACCGCATTATATACGACGTCTTTTCAGAATCAGATATCGGAAAACAAGTTTTTTCCATTAACGATTCCATTTTGGGTATGAGTGTGTTATCTCTAAATACATATTCATCAAACGTCTTCTTCAATACTTTGCCAGGCTCAATTAAAGGATGATCCGTATTTTCACTGAAACCTCTCCAATAATAGTCGTCAGAGATTTGCGCGTAATCATTTTGTAAAACACTGAATAGGAACAACTTGCCATTGTTTTCCTGAAACGTTGCGGACACACCCCCTAATGGTTGATCCGGAAACACCGCTTTTTGTTGGCGAGGCAGAAATGTTTCTATAGCCTTTTTTTCATTCGTTCGATCAAGCCAAGGCATCTTCCTGCCACATAGAAGAAAAATAGACCCGCGATACTGATTCCATCCAAATAACAATTTCCTACATACATGGGTTATTACATCAATAATAGTGTCCGTAATTGGGACCCTTGTGAGCTTAAACATGGAATCGCCGTACATATCACATATCAGAATCTCCAAATTATCCTTGTCTTTTAATAAGGGAAAGCAGGTCTCATCCATTAATAGATCTATTTGCCTTGTGATGGAGCTATCCCTAATTTCATACCTATATAGTGTATCCACGACCGATCTGGGCCGATCAAGATTCGCCCCCCCATGTGGGATACTACTCATTGAAAGTAGCCCCACTGAGCCCATAAAGAAGAGCAAGCCCTTAATACTTCGTGTAAATATGTTTCCGTCCTTTCTTCTCATTACCAACAAAATAAATATTAAAATCGATTTTCTTGAGCCCCTTTTTCGTCAGCTTCTTATTATATGAGTCACGTGCATTTTTATCACCGTCGGAAGCGGTTGAATGATTTGGATGAGAATGCGTATGACGCCGTATTGTATAACCATTGTACAATTGGCTGTAAAAGAGGCGCCGAAAGCTCTTTTCTGAGTTGATTGTATGAGACGTGGAGATATAATTCAAACCCTCGTCACCCTTTAATCCTGTTTCTGACAAGGAAAACTCAATCCCGCTGGAAAAAGTAATATTATCTGCCAAGAATTCAAACAATTTTGTACCATTATTATCTCCCCGCACGACAAATATATCATCCACGCCGCCATCATATGTCCGTGACCATTGATGCTCAATTGTTCCATACTCGAATACTACCCCCAAATCATTACCCGAAGAATCTTGCCTTCTAACAAACTCTCCATTATTTAATTGTTGAACTAGATACACCGCATCCATGGTTTTATCTTTCGTTCGGTTCACAACATTCCCAATCTCATCTATTTCCCAGATATCATCTCCTTTCGGATCCACATAGTTCACCGGATCGTTGGCGCAATAAACATACGGACTAATGTCGTAATACTTCTCGCCCATCGGGTCGGGGACCATCCAGCGGCTGAGGTGAGGAGCGTAGTGCCGGGCGCCGAAGTCGGTGGAGGAAACGGAGAAGTCCGGAGCCTGGTCTTCCTTGCCGGAGAAGTGCTGGCGGAGCGAGGGATCACCGAAGGAGCTGACCTGTCCGAGCCCATGGCGGACGGCCGATGTAATGTCGGTCCTTTCGCCGAATGCGGTGTACTCACTTGCCTCGAGGATATCGCCTGTCGCAGCATCGATTACCGCCCTGACGCTGCCGAGGTGGTCGGTGATATGGTATTGGATGCCGTCCGCCGTCATCCGGCCTGTCGCCAGCGGAGCACTCTCGAACCGGAGCGAACCGTCGGTATCACGACGGAACACCATCCCGCCACGATACACCAGGCCTTCGCCATTGCTTTTGAGCGCACTCGTTTTCATCCCGTCTGCAAGATAAGAATAATTTACAAGAATCGAGTCAATCCCCAGACGAATCTGGGAAGGAAGATCCATCCGATTATAACTGATTCCGAGGTTCTTGATTCCGTCTTGAGTCATTCTGCCCAGCGGGTCGTGTGAAAAAGAAGCAACCGAAGGAGTGATATGGCTTATAAATAATAGACGGGCCTGCAACCGGTCTCCGGAATAATGGTATTCCGACCGCCTGTCCACCAGGTGATTATCCGTGTATTCGCTTGAGGACAGAATGTTCCCGCGCTCGTCATACGTCATCCGGACGCCGGACAGTTCGGGTTGGAGCGGAAGAGACTGGCCGGTAGCATGCCATCCTCCAGTCCGCTTAAGGCGCCCAAGATGGTCATATTCATAACTGTCCGAGTAGATTCTGTCCACGTTGAGGGACATGTGACCCAAGGTGATTTCCGGGAACTTCCACTGTTCCGTCTTTGACGCAATCTTCCCGGAATAGGACGGAGAAAAGCCCGACGGGATGTCGCTGTCATACAAGAATGACTCGACGAACAAAGGATCCGTTCCCAGGCTCGCCGTCCTTTGTTTCAACCAGCCTTGGAGAGTATACTCATCCGTTTGTGATACGCCACACCCCCCGGAAGACGATGTCATCCCGGCCAGACGCCCCAGTGCGTCATAAGTGTACAGGGTTGTATCCCGTGCCACCAGCATATTTCCTTTATAGAAACTCATTTCCATCCGGACGGGGCGTTCACGAAGGTCATACTGCACGTCGGTCGATTGCGTATAAGTGGTATCACCGACCGTGACGGACCATGTGTCCGACAAGGGATTGTTGCAAAAATCGTACAAATAGCTGTGTTCCGTCCGGTCACCGTCCGGCCATCGGGTCACCTCCTGGACAAGGCGTCCCCGGGAGTCGTAGCGGAAGGCCCGGTCGGCATATCCCGTCACCTGGCCTGTACCGTCCGTCTCCGCCAGTCGGCACCAGGTCTCGAAGCCCTTCACCGGACCCCACCAGCCGAACGGGAGGGACTGATTGGGATCAGGAGCCAGCAGGGTGTCTGCCACAGGAGGCCTCGTGTCATAGACATGCTCCTCCACCAGTACAGAATCCCCAGCAGCCGATGGAGCGTAATACTTTCTCGTCAGACGGCCGAAAGCATCGTATTCCATGCCTGTCACTTCCGTACCCCGGCGTATCCGGACGATGCGATCTTCCTCGTCATAGGTATAGTGTTCTCGTATGCTTCCGGGAATGCCCTTGCTAGCCAGGCGACCTAGCGTGTCGTATGAGTATCTCCACATGTTCAAGGTGTCCGTCAGGGCGATGTCGGCCCCTGCAACGGCACGCAGACGGTCGTGGTTATCGTAGATATAACGTGTTGGAGAGCCCAGGGAATCCACTCCATGAATTGCGGGCCCCGACGGCCGCATCGCGGCGGAGGTCTGCAGGGTCCTTCCGAAAAGGTCCTTCACGACGGCGCGTCCACGACCGTCAGCATCCTTACTCACCTCTGCCACTACTTCATCCATCGGCCACGTGCCCCGGTTTACGACCGATCCGGTGGTATCATCCCACTGCAAGAGAGGAATGCTTCCAGGTGACTGCTCATGGAACGATCCCATGTGTTCGCCGTCATAGCCGGGAAGTGCAGTTGACTGAACCCGATCCCTGGTGGACATCTCGTAACCTTTCGCCACATAAGCCTTCGGGTTGTCATGATAGACGGCCGAAGAATCCGCCGCCGAAATCTGGAAAGCGCCCCCTGTCGCCTGTTTGGGATAAGGAAGCCAGCTCCTGACATCATCGTGCAACATGAAATCGCCTTCATAGGCACACACGAGATCCCGGCCGTCACCGGCACCACCGATGCTGATTTCCTGCGTCTTCAGACCCAGCGTATTCCACCAGAGGTAGTCGTCGGTATACTGTGTCCCCGAAGCATTTCGGTAAAAACGGCTGCGGACATGCAGGCTGTCATGTCCATCATTAAGAAGACAGTACTGGTAGCTCTCTACCATATGACCGTCCCCATCGCGCACGTTCTGCAATCGTCCGGCCGTATCATATTCGTAACTCGTCTTGATACCACTCTGATCTGTCTTCGAAGTCATCCCTACTCCCGGTTGATAGGTGTAGGTTGTGACATGTGAGGACGGCAAGGATGTTGCCAGATTCCGAAGTGTTGTTTCGTCCGATGATGTCAACTGGGTATTAGATGCAAACGAATTGACGGCGGCCTGACCTCCAAATGCGGTAATAACCTCTTGAGCGCTGGCGTTCTCCACCATGGCAACCGGGTATTGTCCGCCATAACTCCAAAGGAATGTCGTTTCCGGATGTCCCTTCTCTTTGAGACTTCGAATATTACCATAATTATCCCGGGAAAGGACTGTTTCCGACCAGGATTCCCTGTCATCAATATACTCTATCCAGCGCGATGGCATTAGTGCCGTCCTGTCTTCTGGCATAGGAAAGAAGTTATACTCCGTTTTCTGGGAAAGACGCGAAACGGTTTCCGGTATCAGACAGGTTATCGGTTGATTTGTAACCGTATCTATGACCATTGTCTCCTGTTCTTCGGCGATGGTATAACTCCGTACCATCGGTATAGAGAGGACATGGCGGAGGACAAGGCTGTCGACAATGCCATCCCCGACCGGATTCAGATAATCGCTGGCATATTGGTATTCACAGGCCCGTATTCCGTCAGCACCGCTTATAGAAATATAAAGGGGGCGGGACGGAAAGGATAGATCAGGGCGAGAATCGAAAGTCTGTCTGACAACTGTCGTATCATTCGCCCCTGAATCAGGATACCTGACGCGAACCTTGCGGATCTGCTCATGAGCTTTCCATTGGTTCGCCCATACCGGGTAATGGTAAAGATCTCCGGGCTCCGGAACACCTAAATGCATCGAGACGCTGGCCACTTCATGAACGACATAATCCACCAGCACCGGTTGTCTGATATAGGACGAATACTCGATCTCTTCCGAAGATATCAGGGCATGTGCTATTCCGTCCCATTTGTAGTCTTCCCGTTTAATAAGGAGCGGTGCCGGAAACGGGCCCTCTTCTCGATAGCCCAGCGACGCATTGGTATACGCGCTGATCAGTCCTGCCGGCCCGTTCTGGAAAACGGAAATCCAGCCGGAAGGGTATCGGTCGATCGTAGACTGAAGATACCGAATGGCAGGTGTCGTATCATACGTGTAGACCGTGCGTGCCCCGTTTGTGTCCGATCCCGGCGGGCAGATATCCTCCGTTACACGACCATACATAACATCCCCGTATGCCGGCCCCCAGTCAACAGGGCTTTCGTGATAGGTCAGAGTCCAGGTATATGCTGTATTCAGAAATAAGTTTCCTTGAAGATCCTGAACGACGGAAGGAGTCGTATACATTCTTTCAGAAGGCATGGAAGCTCCCGTCACAACCGGCTGCTCGTAAGTAAAACGACGGATGCGGACCGGGGTATCTCCGTCCGATACTATAATCTGACGAACACGAACGCCGATGGATGTCGTGTCATTCGGCCCAACGCTGATCCTGTTGCCCTCGTATTCAAAATGAGTCCTGGCACCGTTGTGATTGGATTCCAGCAGCATCAGATAGTCGGCCTGGTCAGGACGGGGCGTGCCATAAGCGAGCGTCAGATAACCCGAATACAAATCGTGGCGATACGGGCTGCGGCTATGCCGGTCAGGATACGGTTCATCAATGGGATGTAATGCGCCGTCCTCCCACATCTCAGCATTATAGTATCCGTACCAGTCCTGCGAAAAGCTCGACAGCGGTTCCGTCCGGGTCTTATACGAAAAATTCCAATAATCCGTCTGCTCATTGCCGTGGTACTCGGTCAGAGAAGAAAGAAGAACCCGGCCGTCCACAGCGTCAATTACTGTTCCTACATTCATAAGCAGCAGTTCATTGCAAGTAGGAGAAAGAACTCTTATGGAGCTTAGCCGAACGGGATAGTTGACCGGTGGTTGCACTTCATCCAGATGCAAACAAGCACCGGGGTTGGGTGAATAGCCGAACTGGACAGTAGTGCCGTTCATGCTGATGGACTGGAGGGCAAGGACATTATGTCGATGGCTGATAAACTTTGTGTCAGAGCCGGCCTCAGTCTCTATCTGGAGATTCTGATTAGCATAGCCATACCGCCAGGTCTGTGTCCGGGTATCTTCACGGCGGTCCAGATTCCACACACCGGCTTGAGCATATGTCAGCGCAGCCGTCTCCGTCCCGTCCATGCTTTCGACTTCCGTCAGATACCAAGCCGTCGTCGCTTCCCAGATGGCGGCCTGACCGTCCAATATACTCGGCATAATATGGGGAGCATAATGATTCGCCCTTTCCCGGGCGGTGAACAGGTAACGGGTGCCGTCCGGACCCGTCACACGAAAAAGATCCTGAGTCGAATCAAAATCAATCTCAACCCCGTCTCCGCTCAATTGGACCACTTCATATTCAGGGGTCAGGATAAACGAACCGGATAGTCCGCAGAAGTTGTAGTTATATCTGTCCGATGACCAGTCGGATCGCTGGCGAAATATGTTCAGAAGATAGGGACTCATCGCCTGATCTCCGTTTCCTGCAAGAAGTGCGTTCATGACGGATTCAGGCGGACGGGTGTACATATGACCATATTGTCCCGTGAACTCATCCGGCATATACCGGACGTCGCGTGTAATGCAACCTCCCGCTTCCAATGACCAGCCCAGTCCGGCTACTCCGGCTATCTCGTCGACTTTAATACCACCACTGCTATACTGCAAGCTTATGGGGATCGACAGCGATCGACCTTGAAGCGTGTATATCGGTATAGCCATCTGTGCCCTTCCCGTACAATATGACATGGGCACATCTACATACCTGACGTGGCTGGCGGATTCCGGCGAAGGCGGCACCACGTTCTCGAGCCGGGTCTCGCCGCGCTCATAAGTGGCGCCGCTTTGGGCACAGAGGGCATGGGACGCCAGGATCTGGGATCCCATCAGAAGCATCGCACGAAAGGCAATGCAAAGAAGAAAGTTTGTTTTCATAACAATAGTTGTTAAAATAATGGTTGTGTTTTTATAGCTATCAACCATTGCTATTTCAACTCTTCTTCGTATTTTTGCCCAGTATTTGACCCGTTAGCCCCGTGAAGGGACTGATTCGCAATCAAAAGTCAAATTCGGCGGGAGAAGCAGGGTGGCAGCTCTGACTTCTCCCTTTTTTCGCTCCCAAGTTGGAAGAGCAGGATGGTTGTCTCTATTCTATTTCCCTTGCTGCAAAGATAGATAATAAAAAGAGATTTGCAAATGCAGAAGTTATCTTTTTTTGAAAAATTTTTCCCAATAGAATTTCGGGCTGGGAAATGGTCAGAATGTGGGAAATTTTTATACGAAATATGATTAAATAAGTTTCATTTTTAATAAAAAATATCTATATTTGCATATTATCAAAAATTGATGATAATGGATAAAGATTATCCCCACACCCGCGCCGGGGCGGCGAGCCGCAAGAGGGCGCTCCCCGAAGACATCTGTCGTGCCATTTCCATGGATCTCAAGGAAAGAGGGCTTACCCATGAAAAAGCGGCTACGCTTCTAGGAAAAGAAAACGCACGCTCCGTCTCCAATCAAATTTCCGGGAAAAGACCTTTCGGTAAAAATAGTGCTGCGCTCTACGCCAAAACATTTGGTTATGAGATGCCCTATTTATTATATGGCATTGGAGACCTAAAGAAAAAGACCTCTTCAAAAAAGCTCCTTGAATCCACGTCCGGGACTCACCGCACGGTCAGCTGGGCCAAGTATATGGAGCTTAAAAGAAAAGTAGATCGTCTTGAAAGAGTAGTTGCAGAATCGGAGACGAAAACTGCAATAGCCGTTTCTTTATCTGCATATGATAAATAATCGTATTGAAATCGTCACATCGGCCCAGAATCCGAAGATCAAAAACTTGCTCCTTCTCCAGGAAAAGTCCAAAGCCCGGAGGGAGCAGGGGCTTTTTGTGGTCGAGGGTCGGCGCGAGCTGGAGCACTGCCTTGCCGCCGGCTATCGCGTCCGGACGCTATTCGTCTGCCCGGTCATTGCCGGCTCTGTCGATGCGTTTGCAGACGCTTTTGTCGCAGGTCCTGCCACTACATGTCGCAGGTATGAAAATGTGCCCGGGACCTGCGACGCAAATATGGATTCTGTGGCTTCCAGTGTCGCAGGTCATGAGGAAAAAATCGCACCTGCGACAAAGGGTTGGGGGACCTGCGACGCGGCGGGAATGACACATGTCATCATCGAGGTGCCGGAGACGCTGTATCGGAAGATTGCCTACCGGGACAGCACGGAAGGGGTAATCGCCGAGGTGGAGACGAAGGATCGCAGGCTCGAAGAGCTCCAGTTATCGGAGAATCCGCTCATCGTGGTGCTGGAGGCGGTGGAGAAGCCCGGGAATCTCGGGGCGGTGCTGCGGAGCGCCGATGCCGCCGGGGCGGATGCGGTCATCGTCTGCGACCCGCTGACGGACCTGTATAATCCCAATCTGATCCGCGCATCGATCGGCGCCATCTTTACGGTCCCGACCGTGGCGGCGCCTTCGGAGGAGGTCATTCCCTGGCTGAAAGCGCACGGGATTCGCATCCTGACGGCTCAGCTGCAGGACAGCGAGTGGTATTATGATACCCCGATGACCGGGCCGACGGCGCTGGTGATGGGAACGGAATCCACGGGCCTGACCGACCAGTGGCGGGTGGCGGCCGACGCCCATATCCGCATCCCGATGCTCGGGCGTCTCGACAGCCTCAATGTCTCCGTCAGCGCCGCCATCCTGCTCTTTGAAGCCGTGCGGCAGCGGCAGGCGCTGTCATCTCGAGCGTAGTCGAGAGATCTCTCCACTCGTTGCACTCGGTCGAGATGACAAAAGGAGAGGACTCGGTCGAGATGAAAAATGCTCGGAAAAATTGCAGAAGCTGATAAAAATTGCTTAACTTGCAAAGCAGAAACATATCTCTTTAATACTACTAATACTATGTCGCTCAACAAAGTCATGCTTATCGGTAACGTTGGTAAAGATCCCGAAGTCCGTTACCTTGATCAGAATCCCCAGAATCCTGCCGGCAATGCAAAGGTTGCCACTTTCCCTCTTGCTACTTCCGAGCGCTATCGCGACCGCAACGGCGATGTCCGCGAGAACACCGAATGGCACAATATCGTCGCCTGGCGCGCCAACGCCGAGGTGATCGAACGTTTTGTCAAGAAAGGTACCCAGTTATATATAGAAGGACGCCTGCGCACGCGTAACTGGACCGACCAGACCGGGAACAAGCGCTACACGACCGAGGTGATCGTGGATACGCTCCAGCTGCTGGGCAAGCGCCAGGACAATCCCGGCGGCGAGGGCGGCTCCGACTACGCCCCGGCCCCGCAGCAGCAGTATGCCGCTCCCCAGCAGCCTGCCTATGCTCAGCCGCAACCCGCCCCGGCGGCCCAGCCGATGGCTGCTCCCGCTGCTCCGGAAGACGATCTTCCGTTCTAGGAGGGTAAAATACAATAGCCTGATATTCAGGTGTTTAAAACAATTGCTACCACCCCGAAAAGGTGGTAGCAATTTACTTAATTACCTAATTGATAGGCGTTTACATTTAACGCCTAGCGTGTCGCTATCCCTTGACGATGTTCGGCATTTCAAGCCCCAGGTGGCGTTTCTTATCCAGCGCCTTGAGGTAGATGGCAATCGCGAGGGCGGCGACGCCGAAGCAGGCGAAGATAATCAGCGGAACGGTATAATCGTAAGGAATCAGAATGCTGTCCGTGTCGAGATGGGCGGCAGCGGCGGCTTCTACCTCCGCTTTGGCGGCGATGACGCCGGCGTTGGAGGCGTTGACGCTTTCCAGGACGTTGCCGATGATCATCGGGACAAAGCACAGGCCGATGTTCTGGACCCAGAAGATGAGGCAGTAAGCCGAACCGAGGACCTTCTCGTTGATGATCTTCGGGACGGAAGGCCACAGGGCGGCGGGAACCAGGGCGAAGCTGATGCCGAGAACGACGATGGTCGCATAGGCGATCAGTTTGCTGTCGGTGGCCGGCAGGACGAAGGCGAAGACGAGGTGACAGACGATCAGCAGCAGGGCGCCGTAGATGAGCATCGTCGCACCTTTCCCCTTACGGTCCAGATAGCTGCCCAGGAACGGTGTGATGATGGCTGCACCAATCGGGAACCAGCGGAAAATGCTGGAGGCTTCGCGGGCTGATATGTTGTCCAGGTTGCATTGGAGCATTTCCGCGCCATAGGCCTGGAAGGGGAAGATGGCGCTGTAATACAGGACGCAGAGCAGGGCGACCACCCAGAAGCTCAGGGAGCCGAAGATGGTGCCGAGATCCTTGATCTTGAACTCGTCGCTCTTCTCCTCGCTGCCGTTGGACTGGTTGGCCTCGGCGAGCTGTTTGTCGAACTTCTTATCCATGACGCAGAAAACGGCGAAGCACAGCAGGCCGATCAGGAGCAGGAGCGTTCCGAAGGCCACGCAGGCCACGACCCCGCGGTTGTTGCCGAACAGGGAGGAGTTCAGGAATGCGTCGTGGACGATAGGGGACAGAGAGAAAACGGAGAAGACGCCTACGCGGGCAATGGCCATCTCGACGCCCATAGCCATAGCCATCTCCTTGCCTTTAAACCACTTGGCAATCGCTTTGGAGACGGTCGTTCCGGCCATTTCGCAGCCGCAGCCGAAGATCATGAAACCGAGCGATGCCATGATGGCGCTGCCCGGCATCCAGCCCCAGCTGTTGAGCCATGCGCAGAAGCCGGTGGTCTGGAACCATTCGGAAATGCCGACGAACTTGATGCCGGCGCCGATGACCATCAGCGAAGCGGAGAGCAGACCGGTGAAACGGACGCCCATCTTGTCCAGGATGATACCTGCGACGATCAGGAAGCCACAGACGTTGAGGAAGTATTCCGCAGCGCGGTAGGTCCCGTAAGTGCCTGAATCCCAGCCGAGCTCGCCCCAGAGGGTGCTCTTGATCGGGGCCATGACATCGACGAACATGTAGCCGAAGAACATCATCAGGGCGATGAGAATGAGCGCCGCCCATCTTGCGGACGGATTGTCATTCATGAATTTTCTGATTTTTTCTGCCATATCGTAATTTGTTTGATGAATCGGTTCGAAGCGCTAAAATAGCAAATTCCGGCCATAACCCCGCAAATTTTTTACCTTTTTTTGGAGAAAAAATCGTAACTTGCGCTTCCGTCCGCCGAAAATGGAAAAGATACTCGATAGGATAGAATCGCCGGAAGATCTCCGGAAACTCCCCGCTGACAAGCTGGAGGACCTGTGCGCGGAGATCCGCGACTACATGGTCCGCTGCTGTGCGGAGAACCCGGGGCACCTGGGCTCGAGCCTTGGCGCCGTCGAGCTGATCGTCGGACTCCATTATATTTATAATACGCCGCAGGACAAGATCGTTTTCGACGTCGGCCACCAGGCTTATGCCCATAAGATCCTGACCGGCCGCCGTGAGGCTTTCCGCTCCCAGCGTACGGAAGGCGGCATCAGCGGCTTCCCGAACCGGGACGAGAGTCCCTATGACGCATTCGGCGTGGGCCATTCCTCGACGAGTATTTCCGCTGCGCTGGGTATTGCGGTCGCAGCCCGGATGCAGGACCTGCCGGACCGGGCGGTCGCCGTGATCGGAGACGGCGCCATGACCGGCGGCATGGCCTGGGAAGGGCTCAACAATGCCGGCTCCGGCAATGCCGACATTCTCGTCATCCTCAACGACAACAACATATCAATCGACCGCAATCTCGGCGCGGTCCATAATTACCTTCTCAAGATTACGGCGAACCCGACTTACAACCGCGTCAAGCGGAAGGTCTGGAACGTCCTCGGCGAGAGCCGCCTGCGTCAATGGATCCAGAAGAAGGTCCGCGACAAGAAGTCGAATCTGGTCCGGCGTTCCGGCGGTTCGGTCTTCGAGTCGCTGGGCTTCCGCTATTTCGGCCCCATTGACGGTAACGACATCGACAGCGTTGTCTCCACACTGAAGCGCCTCCGCGACCTCAAGGGTCCCCGGATCCTGCATTGCATTACGCGGAAGGGTTGCGGTTATGCCCCGGCGGAAACGGATCCGACAACCTGGCATGCCCCCGGCCGCTTCAACCCTGAAACGGGGGAGCGGATCAAGGTCTCCCGTCCTGCCGACCGCTACCAGGATGTCTTCGGCGAGGTGCTGACTGACCTGGCGCGCCGGGATCCCCGGGTCGTCGGAATCACTCCGGCCATGGCGACGGGTTGCGGAATGAACCGTCTCGAAAAGGAGATGCCGGATCGCTTTTTCGATGTAGGCATCGAGGAGGAGCATGCGGTGACCTTCGCTGCCGGCATGGCCGCGGAAGGGATGCGGCCCTACTGCAATATCTATTCGGCCTTCTCGCAGCGGGCCTATGACCAGATTATCCACGACGTCGCCCTGCAGAACCTGCCGGTGGTGCTGTGCTTCGACCGGGCGGGCCTGGTAGGGGAGGACGGCGCCACGCACCAGGGAGCCTTCGACCTTGCGGCCTACCGCAGCATTCCGAATGCCGTGATCGCAGCGCCCCGCAACGAAATCGAGCTGAAGAATCTCATGTATACCGGTCTCGGGGTTATCGGCGGTCCTTTCATTATCCGTTATCCGCGCGGATGCGGAGAAGGTGTCTCCTGGAAAGAGGCGCCCTACCGCAGCCTTCCGGCCGGAGTGGGGGAGAAACTGCTTGAGGGGCGGCGGCTGGCCGTTCTCGCCATCGGTCCTGTCGCGAACAGGGCGGTGGAGGCGGCAAAGGCCCTGGCGGCCGGCGCCTGCGGCAATGATTCGTCATTCCATGGCTCGGCCGGCGCCTGCGGCAATGATTCGTCATTCCACGGCTTGACCGGCGCCTGCGGCAATGATTCGTCATTCCACGGCTTGACCGGCGCCTGCGGCAATGATTCGTCATTCCACGGCTTGTCCGTGGAATCTCCCGCCGTATGGGATGTCCGCTACCTGAAGCCGCTGGATCCGGCGATACTCTCGGAAGCAGCCGGCTATGACGCCATCCTGACCGTGGAGGACGGCTGTCTGGCAGGAGGACTGTACGGCGCCGTTGCCGAGGCGTTGGGCGGACGGGTGCCCGTCTTCGGCCTTGGAATCCCCGATGGTTTCGTCGGAGCGGCCTCCCAAAAGCAGCAGCGCGCCGACTGCGGAATCGATACGGAAGGCATTGAAAGGAAGATGCGGGAAATTCTCGAAAATATTTAAAAAAGTTTTGGGGATTCCGAAATAATTCCTAACTTTGCAGTCCTTTTTGAGAAAGAGTTCTTTCACATACCGCCGATATAGCTCAGTTGGCCAGAGCACGTGATTTGTAATCTCGGGGTCGTGGGTTCGAATCCCTCTATCGGCTCAACTGATTTCGGCGCAAGTATTAAACGCTTGGGGAGATACCAAAGTGGCCAACTGGGGCAGACTGTAAATCTGCTGGCGATGCCTTCGTAGGTTCGAATCCTGCTCTCCCCACAAGTTTGCGAGAAAAGGCGGAGTTCCCGTGCAAGCCGAGCGAAATGCCAAACTTGTTTGCATTTCCGAGGCGCAGCCGGGAAACCCGCAAAAATCGCAGATTTTTGCGGAAGTAGCTCAGTTGGTAGAGCATCAGCCTTCCAAGCTGAGGGTCGCGAGTTCGAACCTCGTTTTCCGCTCCAAATAATAAGCCGGTGTAGCTCAGGGGTAGAGCGCATCCTTGGTAAGGATGAGGTCATGAGTTCAATTCCCATCACCGGCTCCATTTTTTGCGTAAAGCTAAAAAGATTAACACTTTAACAAACATAATATTATGGCAAAAGAAACATTCCAGAGAACCAAACCGCATGTCAACATCGGTACTATCGGCCACGTTGACCACGGTAAGACCACCCTCACCGCCGCCATCACCAAGGTGCTTGCCGAGCGTGTTTCGGGTAACGCCGACAAGGTCAAGTCCTTTGACCAGATCGACAACGCCCCCGAAGAGAAAGAGCGTGGTATCACCATCAACACCGCTCACGTTGAGTACGAGACTGAGAGCCGCCACTATGCGCACGTGGACTGCCCTGGTCACGCTGACTACGTGAAGAACATGGTTACCGGTGCTGCCCAGATGGACGGTGCTATCCTTGTTGTCGCTTCCACCGACGGTCCGATGCCCCAGACCCGTGAGCACATCCTGCTCGCCCGTCAGGTCAACGTTCCGAAGATCCTCGTTTTCATGAACAAGGTTGACCTTGTTGATGATGAGGAAATGCTCGACCTCGTCGAGATGGAAATCCGCGACCTCCTCGCTTTCTATAAGTTTGATGAGGACTGCCCCATCATCCGTGGCTCCGCTCTTGGCGCCCTCAACGGTGAGAAGCAGTGGGAAGACAAGGTCATGGAACTCATGAATGCCGTTGACGAGTACATTCCGCTTCCGGAGCGTCTCGTTGACAAGGACTTCCTCATGCCTATCGAGGACATCTTCTCCATCACTGGCCGTGGTACCGTCGTTACCGGTCGTATCGAGTCCGGTACCATCCATGTGAACGACCCGGTCGAACTCGTCGGATTTGGTGACGAACCTCGTACCTCCGTCGTTACCGGTGTCGAGATGTTCCGCAAGCTCCTCCCTCAGGGTGAGGCTGGTGACAACGTCGGTCTCCTCCTCCGTGGTGTCGACAAGAAGGAAGTCAAGCGTGGTGAGGTTGTTGCGAAGCCGAAGTCCATCACTCCGCACACCGAGTTCAAGGCTCAGATCTACGTCCTCAAGAAAGAGGAAGGCGGTCGTCACACCCCGTTCCACAACCACTATCGTCCGCAGTTCTTCATCCGTACCCTGGATGTGACCGGTGAGATCATGCTCCCGGACGGCGTCGAGATGGTTATGCCTGGTGACAACGTCGAGATCACCGTTAAGCTCATCACTCCGGTGGCCATGAACGAAGGTCTCCAGTTCGCTATCCGCGAAGGTGGCCGTACGGTCGGTGCCGGTCAGGTGATCAAGGTCATCGAGTAAGATCACGACCTCAGCCTGCTAGCTGACGCAGGGTCGATCCCTTCCGGGGGTGAGGCCCTGCTTTACAGGGGAATAGAACAAGGGTAGTTCAGCGGTCTCCAAAACCGTCGATGTGGGTTCGAATCCTGCTTCCCCTGCCAAAATATCAAAGGTTACGATTTGGTAAATGTTTAACAGACACCGGGCCCGCTTCCAATTATCCGATGTCCATTAAAAGCAAAGATGAGAAAGTTCGTAAACTATCTTAAAGCATGTTCGGTCGAGCTGACGAAGAAGACCACCTGGCCTACCTGGCAGAAGCTCCAGAGCAGTGCACTGCTCGTACTCGGTACGACGGTCGCCCTGGCTGCCATTATCTTCGGCATCGACTGGGTCTTCCAGACCATCATGAAGACCATTTACAAGCTTTAAAAGAACTGTTTTTTATGGGCGACAAGAAGTGGTATGTCCTCAGGACTGCCGGAAGCAAGGAGAAGAAGGCGAAGGAGTATCTGGATAAGGAAATCGAGAGAAACGCAGACCTTCAGGCCATCGTGGACAATGTCCTTGTACCGGTCAAGAAAGAAATCGTTACGAAAAGTGGCAAGAGGAAGGAAGTCGACAGACTTCTTTTCCCTGGCTATGTTTTCATTCATGCGGAGCTTTCTCCTGAGTTGGAATACATCATCCGCAACAACATCCCTAACGTCTCCGGCTTCCTGACGGAGAAGACCGGTGCGAACGCCACCGAGCGTATCCCCGTTCCGATCCGTGACGAAGAGGCGCAGCGCATCCTCGGCCAGCAGGACGAGAACGCGACCCGCGCCGCCGAGGTCGAGGTAAACTTCGAGCTGGGCGAATCCGTGCGCATCACGGACGGCCCGTTCAGCGGTTTCAGCGGAAATGTCGAAGAAATCATAGAAGACAGAAGCAAACTCAAAGTGGTAGTTGTGATCTTTGGCAGGAAGACCCTGCTCGAGCTCAGCTTTACACAAGTAACTAAAGAATAGGTATTACACATTATGGCAAAAGAAGTAACCGGATTTATCAAGCTCCAGATTAAAGGCGGAGCTGCGAATCCTGCACCTCCGGTTGGACCGGCTCTCGGTTCCAAAGGCCTTAACATCATGGACTTCTGCAAGCAGTTCAATGCTCGCACGCAGGACCAGGCCGGGAAAGTCCTTCCCGTCGTCATCACGGTCTTCAGCGACAAGTCCTTCTCCTTCGAGGTCAAGCAGCCCCCTGTGGCCGTCTCCCTGAAGGAAGCCGCCAAAATCAGCAAGGCCTCCGGAGAACCCAACCGCAAGAAAGTCGCCAGCGTCACCTGGGACCAGGTCCGTGAGATCGCCCAGGCCAAGATGCCTGACCTCAACGCTTTCACCCTTCGTTCCGCTATGACGATGGTTGCGGGTACCGCAAGAAGCATGGGTATCAAAGTTGAGGGCACCTTCCCTGAGAACCTTTAAAATTCACATCCGAAATGAGCAAATTGACCAAAAATCAGAAAGCCGTTGAAGCGAAGTACGATTCGACCAAGGCTTATGGGCTTGCAGAGGCTTGCGAACTTTTGAAGGAAATCACCTATACGAAGTTCGACGCTTCCGTGGAACTGCACACCAACCTCGGTGTCGACCCGCGCAAGGCGAACCAGATGATCCGTGGCGTTGTCACCCTTCCTCACGGCACCGGTAAAGTGACCCGCGTCCTCGTGCTCTGCACCCCGGACAAGGAGAACGAAGCCAAGGAAGCCGGCGCCGACTATGTCGGTCTGGACAACTACATCGAGCAGATCAAGAACGGTTGGACGGATGTTGACGTTATCATCTGTACTCCTTCCGTGATGGCGAAAGTCGGTGCGATCGGCCGTATCCTCGGCCCTCGCGGCCTTATGCCGAACCCCAAGACCGGTACCGTTACGATGGAAGTCGGCAACGCAGTCAAGGAGGTCAAGGGCGGTAAGATCGACTTCAAGGTCGACAAGACCGGTATTATCCACGCCGCTATCGGCAAGGTCTCCTTCACTCCGGAGCAGATCGCCGACAACGCCCGTGCGATGATGAGCGCCATCCTCAAACTGAAACCCCAGGCTCTGAAGGGCACCTATCTCAAGGGCGCGCACATCTGCTCGACCATGAGCCCGAGCCTCAAACTGGACATCAAAGCATTCACCACCGGTGCTGAGAAATAAATAGTGAACGATCATGAAGAAGGAACTCAAATCCCAAGTTATTGAGACCATCGCAGCGCAGCTGCAGAAGTACCCCAACTTCTACGTCACCGATATCGCCGGCCTGAATGCCGAAGATACGTACCAGCTCCGCAAGGAATGCTTCGAGCAGGGCATCAAGCTCACGGTCGTCAAGAACACCCTCTTCAAGAAGGTGCTCAAGGACAAGGAGAACGCCGAGCTCGAACTCCTCTTCCCCGCACTTGAGGGCAACTCCGCCATCATGTACTGCGAGTCTCCGAACGCTCCCGCCAAGTTGATCAAGAAGTTCAACAAGGCCGGCAGCGAGAAGCCGGCCCTCAAGGCCGCCTTCGTCCAGGAATGCGCTTTCGTCGGTGCTGACAAGCTCGAAGAACTCGTCAACATCAAGTCCCGCGAAGAACTCATCGCCGATATCGTCGCCCTGCTCCAGAGCCCGATCCGCAATGTCATCTCCGCACTCCAGAATGGCGGTCCCCAGACTGTCGCTGGCCTCGTGAAAGCCATCTCCGAAAAGAAATAAGAATATAAAAACAATAACAATTAAAAACTAAATTATTATGGCAGACATCAAGAAACTCGCAGAAGAGTTGGTTAACCTTACTGTGAAAGACGTTCAGGAACTCGCTCAGGTCCTTAAGGAAGAATACGGCATCGAGCCCGCCGCTGCTGCTGTTGCAGTCGCCGGTCCCGTCGCTGGTGGTGAGGCTGCTGCCCCCGCCGAGCAGACCGAATTCGACGTTATGCTGACCAGCGCCGGTCAGGCTAAGCTCCAGGTCATCAAGGCCGTCAAGGAGAATGCCGGTCTCGGCCTGAAGGAGGCTAAGGAGCTTGTTGACAAGGCCCCTGTCGCCGTCAAGGAGAAGGTTTCCAAGGCCGAGGCTGAAGCCCTCAAGGCCGCTCTCGAGGAAGCCGGCGCCGAGGTTGAGATTAAGTAACTCCGCCGCTTCCCCTCGAAGGGGACAAAATCAGGTTTAGAGCCGGGATAATAGGCTCTAAACCTTTTTCCGTATTAAATTTTTCTCCATTTCACGGCAGAATATGTCCAATAAAACCACCAAGCGAATCGGATTCGCAACATCCAAAATCCTGGATTATCCGGACCTCCTCGAGGTGCAGCTCAAGTCGTTCAAGGACTTCTTCCAGCTTGAGACGACCCCCGACAGCCGCCGCAATGAAGGTCTCTACCAGGTATTCCAGGAGATATTCCCGATCGAAGATACGCGCAACAACTACAAGCTTGAGTTTATCGATTATTTCATCGATCCGCCGCAGTATTCGATCGAAGAGTGTCTGGATAGGGGACTGACATACAATGTCCCTCTGAAGGCCAAACTCCGCCTTTCGTGCACCGACCCGGAACACGAGGATTTTGATACGAGGGTACAGGACGTGTACCTCGGCAACATTCCTTACATGACGCCTGCGGGCACTTTCGTCATCAACGGTTCCGAGCGCATCATCGTTTCCCAGCTGCATCGCTCCCCGGGTGTGTTCTTCGATCAGAGCATGCACTCCAACGGCACGAAACTTTACTCTGCCCGTATTATCCCGTTCAAGGGATCCTGGATCGAGTTCGCTACCGACATCAACAATGTCATGTATGCGTACATCGACCGCAAAAAGAAACTGCCTGTCACCACCCTGCTCCGAGCGATCGGCTACAACAGTGACAAGGACATCATCAATATCTTCGGTCTGGCCGACGAAATCCCCGCAACCCGCGAGGAGCTCGAGCAGCATCGCGGCCGCAAGCTCGCCGCCAAGGTGCTCCTCACCTGGACGGAAGACTTCGAAGATGAGGACACCGGCGAGGTCATCCCCGTCGAGCGTTCCCGTTCCATCGTCGAGCGTGGCGACATCCTCGATGACGACACCATCGAAAAGATCATCGATACCGATGCCAAGACCATTCTCCTGCAGAAAGACGAGACGGGCTCCAAGGAGTACGCCATCATTTACAACACCCTGCAGAAGGACCTTACCAATACGGAAATCGAAGCTGTCAACTTCATCTACAAGCAGCTCCGTAACAGCGAACCGCCGGATGAGACGACGGCCCGCGACGTCATCGACAAGCTCTTCTTCAGCGAGAAGCGCTATGATCTCGGAACCGTCGGCCGCTACCGCCTCAACAAGAAGCTCGGCCTCTCCACGGACCCGGAAACCCGCGTCCTGACGAACACCGACATCATCGAGATCATCAAGTACCTGATCCAGCTGATCAATTCCCGCGCTACGGTCGACGATATCGACCACCTCTCCAACCGCCGTGTCCGCACGGTCGGCGAGCAGCTCGCGAACCAGTTCAGCGTCGGTCTGAGCCGTATGGCCCGTACAATCCGCGAAAGGATGAACGTCCGCGACAGCGAGCAGTTCAACCCGATCGACCTGATCAACGCCAAGACCCTCAGCTCGGTGATCAATTCCTTCTTCGGTACCAGCCAGCTGTCCCAGTTCATGGACCAGACCAACCCGCTGGCCGAAATCACCCACAAGCGCCGTCTTTCCGCACTCGGTCCCGGCGGTCTTTCCCGTGACAGGGCCGGTTTCGAGGTGCGCGACGTTCACTATACGCACTATGGCCGCCTCTGCCCGATCGAGTCTCCTGAAGGCCCGAACATCGGTCTGATCAGCTCCCTGTGCGTCTATGCCCGTATCAACGGCCTCGGTTTCATCGAGACCCCGTACCGTAAGGTAAGCGGTGGCAAGGTGGACCTCAGCGACAAGGGCTGGAAGTACATGAGTGCCGAGGAAGAGGAGAGCATGAAGGTATCTCTTGCCAATGTCCGCATGTCGGACGACGGCGAAATCGAGGAAGACCGCATCCAGTGCCGTCTCGAGGCCGACTTCCCGGTCGTGACCCGCGAGGAGGTCGATTTTATGGATGTCGCCCCGAACCAGATGGCTTCGGTCGCCGCTTCCCTGATTCCGTTCCTCGAGCATGACGATGCCCACCGTGCCCTCATGGGTGCGAACATGATGCGTCAGGCCGTTCCGCTTCTGACCCCCGAGGCTCCGATCGTCGGTACCGGCCTGGAAGAGAGAGTCTGTATCGACTCCCGTACCCAGATCATCGCCAGCGGCAGCGGCGAGGTCGTCTATGTCGACGCCAGCGAGATCCATGTCCGCTACGACCGCACGGAGGACGAGCGTTTCGTCAGCTTCGAGCCGGAAGTGACGGTCTACAAGCTCCCGAACTACCGCCGTACCAACCAGAGCACCACGGTCATGCTGAAGCCCATCGTCCGCAAGGGCGACAAGGTCAAGGCCGGACAGGTGCTTACCCAGGGTTATGCCACGGAAGGCGGCGAGCTCGCTCTCGGCCGCAACCTCAAGGTCGCGTTCATGCCTTGGAAGGGTTACAACTACGAGGATGCCATCGTCCTCAGCGAGGAGATGGTCAAGTGGGACATCCTGACCTCCGTCCATGTCGACGAGTACTTCACCGAAGTGCGTGAGACCAAGCGCGGTCCGGAAGAGCTCACTTCCGATATCCCGAACGTCAGCGAGGACGCCACCCGCGACCTCGACAAGGAGGGTATCATCCGCGTCGGCGCCCACGTCGAGCCCGGTGACATCATGATCGGCAAGATCACCCCGAAGGGCGAGAGCGATCCTTCCCCGGAAGAGAAGCTCCTCAAGGCCATCTTCGGCGACAAGGCCGGCGACGTGAAGGACGCCTCCCTGAAGGCCAATCCTTCCCTGAGCGGCACCGTCATCAAGACCGCCCTCTATTCGAAGGCCGTCAAGGACAACCACAAGAACGCCAAGCTCGACCAGAAGGCCCGCATCGAGAAGAAGCAGGACGAGTTCAACCGCTATGCCGAGAAGCTCCGCAGCGAATTCATCGGCAAGATGACGACCCTGCTCGCCGGCAAGAAGAGCGTCGGTATCAGCGACCTCTACGGCGTTGAGATCATCCCGAAGGGCAAGACCTTCGATGCCGACACGCTGGTTCCGATCGAATACCAGAATATCAACACGGCCAAGTGGACTTCCGACAAGAAGACCAACGAGATGGTACGTGACCTGGTGGCCAACTACTGCATCACCTACAAGGAGGCGGAAACCCGTTCCAAGCGCGAACAGGACATGATCAAGGTCGGCGACGAACTGCCGAACGGCGTCATGAAGATCGCCAAGGTCTACATTGCCAAGAAGCGCAAGATCACCGTGGGTGACAAGATGGCCGGCCGTCACGGCAACAAGGGTATCGTGGCGAAGATCGTCCGCCAGGAAGACATGCCGTTCCTCGAGGACGGAACGCCGGTGGACATCGTGCTGAACCCGCTGGGTGTGCCTTCCCGTATGAACCTGGGCCAGATCTATGAGACGGTCCTCGGCTGGGCCGGCTACCGTCTGGGCCTGAAGTTCTCCACCCCGATTTTCGACGGTGCTTCGATCGACGAGATCTGCTCCTATACCGACAAGGCGGGTGTCCCGCGCTTCGGTAAGACGCGTCTTCGCGACGGCGGCACGGGTGAATGGTTCGACCAGCCCGCCACCGTGGGTGTCATCTACATGATCAAGCTCGGCCACATGGTCGACGACAAGATGCACGCCCGTTCGATCGGTCCCTACTCCCTCATCACCCAGCAGCCGCTCGGCGGTAAGGCCCAGTTCGGTGGCCAGCGTTTCGGTGAAATGGAAGTCTGGGCCCTCGAAGCCTTCGGTGCGGCCAATGTCCTCCAGGAGATCCTGACCGTCAAGTCCGACGATGTCGCAGGCCGTTCCAAGACCTACGAGGCCATCGTCAAGGGCGACCCGATGCCGACTCCCGGCATTCCGGAATCCCTCAACGTGCTGCTCCACGAGCTCCGCGGCCTCGGCCTCAAAGTCACTCTCGATTAATCATAGACTCTATTGACATTCAAGCATATGCCTACATTCAATAATAAAGAGAACAAGGTCAAGACCAATTTCCACAAGATCTCGATCTCGCTGGCTTCCCCCGAGGATATTACCGCCCGTTCGTGCGGTGAGGTCCTCAAGCCGGAAACCGTCAACTACCGGACCTACAAGCCGGAGCGCGACGGTCTCTTCTGCGAGAAGATCTTCGGTCCGACCCGGGACTATGAATGCTACTGCGGCAAGTACAAGAGGATCCGCTACCGCGGCATCGTCTGCGACCGCTGCGGTGTCGAGGTGACCGAGAAGAAGGTGCGCCGCGAAAGGATGGGCCATATCGAGCTCACCGTTCCGGTTGCCCATATCTGGTACTTCAAGAGCGCTCCGAACAAGATCAGCGCCCTGCTCGGTATTCCCGCGAAGAAGCTGGAGTCCGTGATTTACTACGAGAAATACATCGTGGTGAAGCCCGGCGCCAGCGGATGCGCCCAGATGGACCTCCTCTCCGAGGATGAGTACATCGACGCGCTGAACCGCTGCCCCGGCAACGAGAACCTGCCTGCCGACGATCCGGAGAAGTTCATCGCCAAGATGGGCGCCGAAGGTATCTATGACCTCCTGAAGGGCATCGATGTCGAGGCTCTCTCCCGCGAACTCCGCACCAAGATGGTCCAGGAGAGCTCCCAGCAGCGCAAGACCGAGATCCTCAAACGCCTCAACGTCGTCAAGTGGTTCGTTGAGTCGAAGGATGTCAACCGTCCGGAGTGGATGATCATGAACGTGGTGCCGGTGATTCCGCCGGATCTGCGTCCGCTCGTTCCGCTGGATGGCGGCCGTTTCGCAACGTCCGACCTCAACGACCTCTACCGTCGTCTCATTATCCGCAACAACCGTCTGAAGAAGCTGGTCGAGATCCACGCTCCGGAAGTGATTCTCCGCAACGAGAAGCGCATGCTCCAGGAAGCCGTCGACTCCCTCTTCGACAATTCCAAGAAGAGCTCTGCCGTCAAGAGCGAATCGAACCGGGCCCTCAAGTCCCTGTCCGACTCCCTCAAGGGCAAGCAGGGCCGCTTCCGCCAGAACCTCCTCGGTAAGCGAGTTGACTATTCCGCCCGTTCGGTTATCGTCGTCGGTCCGGAACTCAACATGCACGAGTGCGGTCTGCCGAAGTTCATGGCCGCTGAGCTCTACAAGCCGTTCGTGATCCGCAAGCTCATCGAGCGCGGCATCGTGAAGACCGTCAAGAGCGCCAAGAAGATCGTCGACCGCCGCGATCCGGTGATCTGGGACATCCTTGAGAACGTGATGAAAGGTCATCCCGTGCTTCTCAACCGTGCCCCGACTCTCCACCGTCTCGGTATCCAGGCCTTCCAGCCGCGTATGATCGAAGGCAAGGCCATCCAGCTCCATCCGCTCGCCTGTACGGCTTTCAACGCCGACTTCGACGGTGACCAGATGGCTGTCCACCTCCCGCTCGGCAACGCCGCCATCATGGAGGCGCAGCTGCTGATGCTCGGTTCCCAGAACATTCTCAACCCGGCCAACGGATCCCCGATTACCGTTCCTTCCCAGGATATGGTCCTCGGTCTGTACTACATCACCAAGATCCGTCCCGGTGCCAAGGGTGAGGGAATGTCTTTCTACGGCCCCGAAGAGGTGATCATCGCCTATGACGAGAAAGTCATCGACATGCACGCGAAGATCAAGGTCCGCATTCCGGTCGACAAACGCGATGCCTCCAAGGGCACCCAGATTGTCGAGACGACCGCCGGCCGCATCATCGTGAACCAGTATGTCCCTGACGAGGTGCCCTATGTCAACGAGGTCCTCGGCAAGAAGGCTCTCCGCAAGATCATCACCACCGTCATCAAGTCGACGGGCGTGACCCGCACCGCGAAGTTCCTCGACGACATCAAGAACCTCGGTTACGACCAGGCCTTCCGTGCCGGTATCTCCTTCAACCTCGGCGACGTTCTGATCCCTGAGGAGAAGAAGGAACTCATCGACAAGGGCTACAAGGACATCGAGGAGATCAAGATGAACTACGCGATGGGCTTTATCACCAACAACGAGCGTTACAACAAGGTCATCGACCTCTGGACTTCGATCGACAACCGCCTCACCGGCATCGTCGAGAAGCAGATTTCGGCCGACCAGCAGGGCTTCAACCCCGTCTATATGATGCTCGACTCCGGTGCCCGTGGTTCCACCCAGCAGATCAAGCAGCTCTGCGGTATGCGAGGCCTGATGGCAAAGCCCCAGAAGAGCGGCGCCGCCGGTGCGGAAATCATCGAGAACCCGATCGTGTCGAACCTGAAGGAAGGCATGTCCGTGCTCGAGTACTTCATCTCCACGCACGGTGCCCGTAAGGGTCTGGCCGATACCGCCCTCAAGACCGCTGATGCCGGTTACCTGACGCGTCGTCTTGTCGACGTCTCCCATGACGTCATCATCACAGACGAGGATTGCGGCACCCTCCGCGGCCTTATCGCTACGGCCATCAAGAACAAGGACGAGGTCGTCGAGACCCTCGGCGAGAGAATCCTCGGCCGTACTTCGGTCCACGATATCTTCAACCCGCTCACGGGCGATCTGATCATCTCTGCAGGCGAAGAAATCCGCGAGGATGTCGCCGCGCTGATCGATACGCTCCCGATCGAGCAGGTCGAGATCCGCAGCGTTCTCACCTGCGAGTCCCGCCACGGCGTCTGCGCGAAGTGCTATGGCCGCAACCTGGCCACTTCCCGTATGGTCGAAAAGGGCGAGGTCGTGGGTGTCATCGCCGCCCAGTCTATCGGTGAGCCGGGTACGCAGCTGACCCTCCGTACCTTCCACGTGGGTGGTACGGCTTCCGGTGCCGCTGCCGACAACTCCATCGATTCCAAGTACGACGGTAAGCTCGCTTTCGAGGAGCTCCGTACGGTCGAACGTGTCGACGAATCCACGGGTGAAACCCAGCAGGTCGTCGTCAGCCGTATGACCGAACTCCGCATCGTCGACGAGAATACCGGCATTACCTATTCCCAGTATGACATTCCTTACGGCTCCGTCATCTACTTCAAGGACGGTGACAAGGTCCGCAAGGGCGACCATATCTGCGAGTGGGATGCCTACAACGCCACGACGATCGTCGAAGCCGCCGGTACCCTGCGTTTCGAGAACATGATCGAAGGTGTCACCTTCCGCGAGGAAAGCGCCGACGAGCTCTCGACCAGCAAGGACAAGGTCATCATCGAAGCCCGCGACAAGTCCAAGAACCCTGCGATCCTCCTGACCGACGAGACGGGTGCCACGCTCCGCCAGTACAACCTGCCGGTGGGTGCCCACATCATGGTCGAGGACGGTCATAAGGTCAAGGCCGGCGACGTGATCATCAAGATCCCGCGCGCCATCGGTAAGTCCAGCGATATTACCGGCGGTCTGCCGCGTGTTACCGAGCTCTTTGAGGCCCGTACCCCGTCCGACAAGGCGATCCTTTCGGAAATCAACGGTGAGGTCCTTATGAACCCGAAGCCGAAACGCGGTAACCGTGAGATCATCGTCAAGAACCGCTCCGGTGTCACGAAGTCCTACCTCGTTCCGCTCACCAAGCAGATCCTGGTCCAGGAGAACGACTATGTCAAGGCTGGTACCCGTCTCTCCGACGGCGGTATCTCCCCGACCGACATCCTCGACATCCTCGGACCGGTCAAGGCCCAGGAATACATCGTCAACGAGATCCAGGCCGTCTACCGTCTGCAGGGCGTGAAGATCAACGACAAGCACTTCGAGATCATCGTGCGTCAGATGATGCGCAAGGTCCAGGTGAGTGACCCGGGCGACACCGAGTTCCTCCAGGAAGAGCTCATCGACAAGTGGGAGTTCATGGACAAGAACGACGAGATCTTCGGCAAGTTCTTCATCGAGGACCACGGTGCCAGCGAGCGCTACTCCGAGGGTGAGATCATCTCCGCCCGCGAGCTGCGCAGCGAGAACGCTTCTCTCGAGCGTCAGGGCCTTGCCCCGATCAAGTACCGCCCGGCTCGTCCGGCTACGGCATCCCTCGTCCTTCAGGGTATCACCCGCGCCGCCCTCAAGACCGGCTCCTTCATCTCCGCCGCCTCCTTCCAGGAGACTACGAAGGTGCTCTCGGAGGCCGCCATCCGGGCTCGCGTCGACTACCTCGAAGGCCTCAAGGAGAACGTCATCTGCGGTCATCCGATTCCGGCCGGTACCGGTCTCAAGGAGTATGGCGACATCAACGTCTTCAAAAAGGGCGAGGACGCCAGCCAGCTGATCAACCTGTAGATCGGTCCCTTAAAACTGATAAGCCCCGGCGCCTTAGCGTCGGGGCTTTGTCGTGATATGGCTTCTTTTCAGTTATTCTTCTCCGTATAGGGCGGCCCGAATCGGATCGTGCATATCCTCGGGAATTGCCTTCAGGAGGCCTTCCAGCGTGTCTTTCGGATAGTCGGAAAGGCGCAGGAGGATCAGGCAGTCGAGGCAGTTGTTGAAGAGCGGATCTACGTTGAAGCACACCGACTTGGCGGAATACTTGAAGTAGCGCTTCATCAGCACCGGCAGGCGGTATTTGCCGTCGGAGACGGCGACGAGGAGCTTGTCGAAATCGTCGATGTTGTCGCCGCACTTGCTGATGAGAGCATCCGGATCCGTCGCAAGGTAATCCGGCTTGAAGGGGACGGGCGGGACACTGAACTTCTCCGGCTCGGGGTAGGGGAAGTTACGGGTGATGAATTCGTATATCAGGCTCTTGTAGTAGTCCGGCATGGCATCGCTGATGGTGACCGGCCCGATCAGATACTTGATGCGGGGGTACTTCATGGCGATGACCGAAGTGCTGGAGAAGAAGAGCTTCATCGGCAGGATCTCCCTCTGGTAGTTCCGTGAGATGAAGGTACGGCCGATTTCCATGCAGGTGGACAGGAGCTCCTTCGACTCCGGCGTGTAGTTGAATTCGCTGGAGCTGTAGAAACCATTGATCCCGTGGGCGTCGACGAGCTCATGGCCGATACCGATGCGTTCGGCGCCTACGAAATCGTCGTTGACCTTATGCCAGATAATGAGGTGATGGTAGTAGTTGTCGAACTCGTCCGTATCCCTCGCCTTGCCGGTGCCTTCTCCGACGGCGCGGAAGATTTCCTCCCGCATGCGGGTGATGTCCCGGAGGGTATTGGGAATCTCGTCCGCCATGGCCAGATACAGTCGGTAGTCGCCGATCTCGAAGAGGATATGGTCGTCGGGCAGCGCGTGGATCTCCTTGTGAATGAGGGCCGGGTCGACGGGGTCGATGATCTTTTCGGCCGTCTCTTCCGTCACGGCAGCCGGCTTCGGAGGGAGGCATTCGGCCTCCAGGGCATAGGTGCGGTTGCGAAGGTACTTTCCGAGGGCCTGGATGTCGTTGCCGAAGGTCGCGACTTCTTCCGGGGTAATGGGAGCACCGATGCGGACTTTGACCGTCAGGCCGTCCTTGTTGAACAGCTCATGGACCAGGCGGACGGTGCGGAGGCGAGGATGAATCTTCCCGAGGAAGTGGAACATCTTTGAATTCGTTCCCTGGAAGTAGATCGGGACGACGGGCTGTTTCGACTTCTTGATGACCTTGATAATATTGTCGGCCCAGGGGATGTCCTCGATGACTTTTTTCTTCGAGACAGCGCTGCGGCGGCCCTTTTTCTGGTAGGTGGCGACTTCGCCGGCCGGGAAGAAACCGAGGCCTTCGCCGCGGGCGATCTGCTCGAGGGCCATGCGGATGCCGGCCACGCTGCGGCCCTGGTTCGACGAGCTGAGATTGTCGACAGGGAGGAAGCAGGGCTTCAGGCTGGGAATCTTCGCAAGGAGAAAGGTCGTCAGGATCTTGAAATCCGAACGGCGGTGGCCGACGAGGGAACTCAGGATCAGGCCGTCGACGCTGCCGAAATGATGGTTCGACACGGTGATGAATCCGCCCTCTGCCGGGATGCGGCTCAGCTGCTCGGGAATGTAGTCTACGGTGATGCCGCATTCCTCAAGGGTCGCATCGGAGAAGTCCGGCCCCAGTTTGTCGGCGTGCTTGTTCTGGATATAATTGACGCGCTTCAGCTCTAACAACCAGTATACGAAGTTCGTAACCTGACGGCCCAACCAGCCTTTCAGCTTCAGCGACTGCTGCAACTCTTCCTTGCTGATAACTACGGTTTCTTTCTGCATAAATAAGCTTTGCCACCGGCGGGGTGGCACGGTTAAGGGTTTAGTCGTACAAAATTAGGCATTTTTTATCAAAAAAATGCACTTTTCGACCATTTTTCATTTCCTGCGGAAAAATTCGTACCTTCGCATACAATTCCGGAAACAAGGCGTGAAGCAGCAGTTCATCGAAATCCGCGGCGCAAGAGCCAACAACCTTCGGGGAGCCGATGTCGACATCCCCCGCGGGAAGATGGTCGTCGTGACGGGACTCTCCGGCAGCGGCAAGTCGTCCCTGGCTTTCGATACCCTCTATGCGGAGGGACAGCGGCGCTATATGGATACGCTTTCGACCTATGCCAAGCATTTCATGGGCATTCTGGAAAAGCCCGAGGTCGAGGATATCCGCGGCCTGAGCCCCATCATCGCCATCGAGCAGAAGACGACGGGCTCGAACCCCCGCTCGACGGTCGGCACCATCACCGAGATTTACGACTTCCTGCGCCTTCTGTATGCCAAAGGCTCCAGGGCCTATTCGCCCGAGACCGGCCGGGAGATGGTCCGCTATACCGACGAGCAGATCGTCGACCTGATCCTGAAGGGCTTCGAAGGGCGGAAATGCCTGCTGCTGGCTCCGCTCATTCGCGGCCGCAAGGGTCATTATCGCGAGCTCTTCGAGCAGATGCGCCGTCGCGGCTATGCCGAAATCCGTATCGACGGGGCCATAGAGCAGCTCTCCGAGGTCGATGCCCTGGACCGCTACAAGCCCCATTTCATCGAGCTGGTCGTCGACAAGATGAAGCCTGGCAGCGGTGACGGGAAACGGGTGCGGGAATCGGTGGCCAGTGCCTTGAATATCGGGAAAGGCTCCCTGGCCGTGCTGGACATCGAGTCGGGCCGGATCAGCCATTACTCCAAGCACCTGGTCGACCCCGACACCGGCGTTTCGCTTCAGGAGCCGCAGCCGCACTCCTTTTCCTTCAATTCGCCGGAAGGCTACTGCCCCCATTGCAAGGGTCTCGGGATGATTGTCGACGTCAATATGGATACAATCATACCCGACCGCAGCCGCTCCATCGCCGACGGGGCCATCATTCCCCTCGGCAAAGTGAGGGAGAACCGAAAGTTCGACATCATCCGATCGATCGCCCGCAAATACGGTTTTTCGTTGTACGACCCCGTTGAGGCGGTTCCGGATGAGGCCATTTCGCATATTGTCTTCGGCTCGGACGAGCTGTTCCGCGTCGGCGACGGCATTTCTTCAGAGATGGAATCTTTCCCCGGTGTCGTCGAGGATATCGACGAAAAGATCGTCTGTCCGGTTTGCGGCGGCACCCGCCTGAATCCAGAGACGCAATGCTTCCGCATCGACGGAAAGACCATCTCGGAGGTCTCCGCCATGGAAATATCGGCTCTGGATGAGTGGCTCGCCAGCCTTGACGGATCCTTCAGCGAACGCGAGCGCCGCATCGCCCGCGACATCCTGAAAGAGCTCCGCGAGCGGGTCCGTTTCATGCTGGATGTCGGTCTGGACTACCTGTCGCTCGACCGTACGACGGCGTCCCTGTCCGGTGGAGAATCGCAGCGCATCCGCCTGGCGACGCAGATCGGCTCGAAACTCGTCAATGTCCTCTATATTCTCGACGAACCCTCCATCGGTCTCCATCAGAAAGACAACCGAAAGCTGATCGCATCGCTCCAGAAGCTGCGCGACGAGGGGAATTCGGTGATGGTCGTAGAGCATGACGCCGAGACGATGCTCAACGCCGACTGGCTGGTCGACGTCGGACCCGGGGCGGGGGAGAAGGGCGGCCGGATCTGCCTCAGTGCTCCGGTAGGGTATCTGCTTCGCGCGGAGCCGCTCTCTCCGGAGGAGCGGGACCATGTCATCGAGGGCCCGTCCGTGACGCTGGATTATCTCCAGGGCCGTTGCAGCATTCCGGTGCCGCCGTCTCGCCGTCCCGGGAACGGGCACTTCCTGACGCTGCGCGGTGCCCGGGGCAACAATCTCAAAAGCGTCGACGCGGTATTCCCGCTTGGCTGCCTCATCGGCGTCGCGGGTCTCTCCGGCAGCGGCAAGAGTTCGCTGGTAAACGAGACGCTGATGCCCATTCTCCGGGGTCTTTTCTACCGTTCGAAACAGCATCCCCTGCCATATGCCGGCATCGAGGGCGTCGAACATATCGATAAACTCGTGGAGATCGACCAGGCACCGATCGGTCGTACGCCCCGCAGCAACCCGGCCACCTTTACGGGCGTTTTCGGCGACATCCGGGCACTCTTTGCGGAGACTCCCGATGCCAAGGTGCGCGGTTTCGAGGCCGGCCGTTTCTCTTTCAATGTCGAAGGCGGCCGTTGCGAAGCCTGCAAGGGAGCCGGCATCAAGGTCATCGAGATGAATTTCCTGCCGTCGGTCCACGTGGTCTGCGACGAGTGCCGCGGCCGCCGTTACAAGGAAGATACCCTCGCCGTCCGCTATAAGGGGAAAACCATAGGTGATGTGCTGGAAATGCCGATTTCGGAGGCCTACGAGTTCTTCAAGCCCATCCCGAAGATCGCCGTCAAGCTCAAGGCCCTCGTCGATGTCGGCCTGGGATATATCCACCTCGGCCAGAGTGCAGTAACCCTTTCCGGCGGCGAATCCCAGCGTATGAAACTGGCGGCCGAGCTGTCCCGCTCCGCCACCGGCAATACGCTCTACCTGCTGGACGAGCCGACGACGGGCCTGCATTTTGCCGACATCCAGGTCCTGCTCGACGTGCTGCAGCGCCTGGTCGACCAGGGCAATACCGTCATCATCATCGAGCACAACCTGGATGTGCTGAAATCGGTCGACTGGCTCATCGACATGGGCCCTGCCGGCGGCCGTTCGGGCGGCCGTATCGTCGCGACCGGAACCCCTGAACAGCTCGCCGCCGACCCCGCCTCCGTCACCGGTCCCTATCTCCGCGAGGTGCTGTAGAGGCCTGTCGGCATGACCCCCTCGGCCTACCGCCGGTCGTAGGCCTTTATCCCGGCGCGTTTGCGGCTGGAAGGCCCTGGGAGGCCGATTATCTGTAGACGCGTTGGACGAATACGGCCATTTCGGGCAAAAAAGGCAGCGCGTCTACAACTGCACCGCCCTAGAAGGCCGATTTCGTGTAGACGCGCAAAGAGGGTCTGATCTTACGGCTGTTCCTCTTCTTCTACCGCTTCCTCTTCTACCGGCATTGCCTGTGTCTCGGGAAAATCATCCCATGGAACGAAGAAAGACAGCGACCGATGGCTCCACCGTTCCAGGAAGCTGGCATACAACGCTTGGTGAAACAGGTCGGAGTAGCCTTCCGGAGCATAATACGGATAAACATCCGTGATCAGATGCAGGTAGGGAGCGATGGAGTCGAGATGGACTTCCTTGGCGGGAAGAAAATCCCGCAGTGTACTGGCTGCCAGTTCATCGGCTGTTCCGGTTACAATCTCTTTCCGGAAGAAAGAACCCGTGGCGAGGGTATCGAGCGACTGTCGGATTTCCCGACGTTTCTTCGCCCGGAAATCATCCAGATCCGCGTGATACTGCACTTCATCGTAAACCTTTTCGCCCCACTCATTTACTTCTTTGAAGTAACTTTCCATCTGTGGTTCCGCGGCTGCGGCTTTCTCGATTGCTATCAGAAGCGTCGTCTCGCAGAAGTCCCAGCTGTAATTGAGTTTTCCCTGTGAATCACAGGCTATCAGCAAGGCAGATAAAGCGAAACAAAAGAAGACTTTTCTCATATCTTTGAAACTTTAACGTCAGTTGTTTTCCGGATATTCTATCCGACGATGGCAACCAGGATGGACATCAGCGGGGAAATCAGATTGAACAGGAAGAACGGGGCGTAGACCAGCGTCGGGACGGATAGGATGGTCGCCTGGGTCATACCGCAGCTGGACCAGGGGAACAGCAGGGAGGTAACCGTCGCGGAGTCCTCGACGCTGCGGCTCAGCAGGCGCTGCTCGTAGCCGTCCCTTTCATAGGTGTCGCGGTAAGGAACGACAAAAGGTCGTTAAGGTATTACGGTATGATGGTTTTGGTAAAAGGTCCCTCCCAATGACCAGCTGCAAGAAGATCACGTTCATACCATTTGTAGAAAGAAATCTTCAACCCAAGCTTGGTTTCGCTTATTTCGGCTTTGAAGGGTTGTTTATAATGATACTTGATGCCTTTGTATGAATGCTTTCCATTTACAAGGATAATACCTTTATCTTCATCAAGAACCTCGATGGTGGTAATCTCAAGACTCCCGGTGGTGTAAGTCTTGTTAAAGGCCTCATTGTAGTATGTCTGGCAGAATTTTTCCAGGATATCCGTCATTTCAGAGCGGGACTGGGCTTGAGCAGTAGCTCCAAATGTCAGTAGAAAAGCAAAAATAAACAGAATGGTTTTTTTCATAATTAAATGATTATTAAAGATTTATTGTTACATCCATAGTACATAGTCCTGCCAATCAGTCAGCATGTGGAAAACTAACCCAATCCCGATGGCACGGAGCCACCAAGGCCAATTCCATCTTTTGTACGGCAGGAAACACAGAATAACATACACGGCAATAGCCCAGTAGGAGTGGAGAGGATGAAAACCGATGCTCATCCTGTCAGGGTCGAAGATAGGCGTCGCCAGCAAGTGGTCCAAGTCTACAGCGATGGTTGCTTCCATGATGAGAAACGCCTTCAGGCGACGTTCCTTGCTGAAACACAAGGCCAACAGCGCAGGTGCAGCAAAGTGCAGTCCGTAATGGACGAAGGCTCTCCATGGAAAAGCATCCAGCATGAGAGAATGGTTATAAGTGTGTGATTGTGTGGTTATGGTTGATAGCTCTGCAAATATAACGATTATTAATAGATGTTATACTCCTCAACGCATTTTTTTGGTTAGCCTCCGGCGCGTTTGCGGCTGGAAGGCCCTGGGAGGCCGATTATCTGTAGACGCGTTGGCGAAAACAGCCATTTCGGGCAAAAACACCAGCGCGTCTACAACTGTACCGCCGTAGAAGGCCGATTTCGTGTAGACGCGCTGGGAACTTAAGCGGCGGAGAACTGATCTTTTCCAACACCACAGATGGGACAGCTCCAGTCGTCGGGGAGCGCCTCAAACGGAGAACCAGGCCCAATACCATGATCGGGATCACCCACTGCGGGATCATACTCATATCCGCAGATGTCGCAAACGAATTTTTGCATAATTCAAGATATTTATTGTTTCTGTGACAAAGATAAATATTATTAGGACAACATGACCAGGCATCTGCGGATTTGTGCTTCTGGTAGATGGAAATCGTGAAACAGCGTTCGGGCAATCCGCGTCCGCTGTGAGTCTGTCAACTGATATACCGAGCTCACTCCGTTGGAAGGCAGAAGATCCCTGTCGATCAGGCGGCACACGTCCATATCCTGAAGGCGGTCGTGCCGAAAGTGCCTGCCATATTCGTTATTCAGCAGTTTCGCGACGTCTTGACAGCCTGGTTCCAGATCTGCCAGGTGAAAAGGCCTGCCCGTTCCGTCTTTTTCTTGGTCCCTGTCCCAGCTCTCATCCGTGAGACGGTTCATCTGGTATAGATAGTTCCTGGGGGTAGCATAGAAGAGTTCCACCTGGCGGGTTTCCATAAATGAACGGCGAAGAAACACCCCTTTCCCGTTCATCACGTACGAATCCGGGAATTCACGGAACCGCGGTAGATAACTGCTGATTTCCTCCCGCCGCGAAATAACCGCCGGCTCCGGAGTGAAGCCCAGCTCTTTCGGGAAGTATTCACGGACGGAACAGTACGGGTATCCGAAGGCTGTTGACGATGCCGCGTGGTGCAGCCCGTTGCGAAGTGTATAGTTACTTGAGACTACTTGGTGATTCAGGCCGAGAACCCGAAGGACAAATACTCCCGGCTCACCCATCCGTCCTTCGCGTCCATACTTATGATTGAAATACTTCGTATAGGACATTCTTAACAGTCCTCCAAATCGAACGGGTTCCAAAGAAAAGATTATCAGATGGACGTGAGTCGACATTTCTGCATCAGCGAACACCTGTGCATCACTGGAAAAAGCCCTGAGTGCCAACAGGTTGACGAACATCCCATGGTCTAGCTCGTCCCGGAACATCACCTCTGCGTGCGAGGTAAAACAGATATGGTAAATCTCTTTCATATCATCTTGGCTTTCCGGCAAAGGAAGCCATTTTTATCCGTGTACAGAAAATGTACACGGATAAAATGCAAAATAGGCGGTGTGGCGCATTGGGTGGCCGCTTTTGGGGAGGACAATGAAATCTTTTTTTGTAAAAGTGTCCGCCTCCTTGTCATTCCACGGCCCCGTCCGAGGCATCTCTGACACGCGTCTACACTCAGAGTGCCGCCAAAGGCAGTTTTTCTGTAGACGCGTTGGCGAAAACAGCTATTTCGGGCAAAAAAGGCAGCGCGTCTACAACTGCACCGCCGTAGAAGGCCGATTTCCTGTAAACGCGGGAAACTATAGTAGCGCCAGCAGGTCGGGGGTCCAGTCGGAGTTGCCGGCAGGACAGAGGGTGGTGAAGCCAAGGCACTCGGCGGCGGCGACGTTTGCCGGGCTGTCGTCGATGAAGACACATTCCCCGGCAGACAAGCCTTCACGCTCCAGCATATACCGGAAGATCTCCGGAGAGGGTTTCATGATCCTGCACTCGCAGCTGAAGTAGAGCCGGTCGAGATAGTGGTACATGGAGTGGCCCTCGCCGTCGAACTCCGTGGAGCGGCCCCATTCGGTGATGAAGGCATTGGTGTTCGACAGTAGGAGGGTGCGATAGCCTGCCTCGCGAAGACAGCGGATGGTCGCAAGCGGACCGGGTGGTACGCTACCGATAAAGCCCATCCAGGCGTAGCGGCACTGCTCCAAAGTCAACTCTTTCCCGCAAAGGGTGCTAAGACGAGAGCGGAACTCCTCTTTCGAGATAAGCCCCAGCTCCAGTTCGCCGAAAAGGCCGGCCTGGTGGTAGGGGTTCAGATACTGCGGCGCATCGGTGACACCGATCTCGACAAAGCGGCGGACCGCCTGCGGAAAGTCCAGGGCGAACACGACGCCACCCATATCAAAGACAATGGTGCTGAATCGGGAAGGAGGGTTCATGCGGGATGCGGTGTAGACGAAGCGGCGCAGGGGCTATTCTCTCTCAAGAATTAGCGGATCACCATCGTCCCGGGAGGAGGTGTCAGGCTCGTTGAAGGGAACGAGGAAGGGGTTCGTCATGGCTTCGCGGCCGATGGTGGTCGCCGGGCCATGTCCGGGAATGACCTCGACGTCGCCCGGGAGGACCATGATACGGTCCATCACGCTGCGGATCAGGTCATCATAGTCGCCGCCAGGCAGGTCGCTGCGGCCGATGGCGCCGGCAAAGAGGGTGTCGCCGCTCAGCAGCAGGCCGTCCTCCGGAAAGTAGTAGCAGACACCGCCTGGGGCATGGCCCGGCGTCGCGATGACCTGGATGGAGAGCCCTGCCAGGGAGAGAGTCTGGCCGTCAGCGATGTCGACGGTCGGGAAGTCATTGCGGATGTCGCAGCCTTCGATATAGCAGGCGTATGAGGGGGCGATACGGACATTTTTCCGCTCGGCCGGATGCATATAGACGGGAAGGCCGGCATATCGGTCCAGCAGCGCCGCGACGCCGAAAATATGGTCGAAGTGCCCATGTGTCAGCAGGATGGCTTCCGGAATCAGCCCGGCGCCGGAGAGGTACTGACAGAGCTTTTCCTGCTCGGAGGCGGTGGTCATGCCGGGGTCGACGATGACGCAGCGACCGCCCCCGTCGGGGCTGACGACGGAGCAGGTGGTCTGCAGCGCGTTGAAATGGAAGCACTTGAGCGTGGCCATAAGAAATCCTTGAAAATACTTTGCAAAAATACGAAGAAAAGTCTTAACTTTGTAGATGTCGCCCATGATAAAATGGCGGTCTTTCTATGCACATCGGAATCGCAGGAAATATCGGCGCCGGGAAAACCACCCTCACCCGCATGCTCGCGGAGCATTACGGCTGGACGCCGAAGTTCGAGTCCGTGACCTACAACCCCTATCTGGAAGACTATTACAAGGACATCGCCCGCTGGTCGTTCAACCTTGAGGTCTATTTCCTCGAGCAGCGTTTCCAGGATATCCTCGACATCGCCCAGTCGAAGGAAACCATCATCCAGGACCGCACCATTTTCGAAGGCGTCTACATTTTCGTCGCCAACAATTTCCGGATGGGGAACCTCTCCCAGCGGGATTATGAGACCTATATGCGCCTGTTCGAGATGATGATGTCGCTGGTGAAGCCGCCGGATCTGATGATCTATCTCAAATGCTCGATTCCGCACCTGATCTCCCAGATCCAGAAGCGCGGCCGCGACTACGAGCAGACGATGTCGATCGACTATCTCAAGGGCCTCAACGACCTCTATGAGTCCTTCATCGGTCATGACTATAAGGGCAAGGTGCTGACCATCGATGCGGATGCGCTCGACTTTGTAGCCCGCCCCGAAGATTTTTCGCTGATCACCGACAAGATCGACGCGGAACTGTACGGATTATTTTAAACATACCATATTATGCATATCGCTGTAGCAGGAAATATCGGCAGTGGCAAGACCACGCTCACCAAAATGCTCGCCGGCCATTATGGCTGGACGCCCCGTTTCGAGTCCGTGGACTTCAATCCCTACCTCGCCGACTTTTACGAGGACATGGAACGCTGGTCCTTTAACCTCCAGGTTTACTTCCTCAACAAGCGCTTCAAGGATGTCGTCGAGATCTCGAAGCAGAAGGAAATCATCATCCAGGACCGCACGATCTACGAAGACGCCCGCATCTTCGCCCCGAACCTCCATGCCATGGGGCTGATGTCCTCGCGCGACTTCGAAAACTACAGCGACCTCTTCGACCTGATGATGTCGCTGGTGAAGGCACCGGACCTGATGATCTATCTCCGCAGCTCGATTCCGAACCTCATCGCCCAGATCCAGAAGCGCGGCCGCGAGTACGAACGCTCTATCCGTATCGACTACATCACAGGTCTCAACGAACGTTATGAGGCCTGGATCAAGGACTACAAGCACCGCCTCCTGATCATCGATGTCGACAAGATCAAGTTCGAGAACAAGCCCGAGGACTTCCAATACATCACCGACAAGATCGACGCGGAACTCTTCGGCCTCTTCCCTGCGGAATAATGAGACGCTGCTGGCTTCTGGCTGCCGCCGTGCTGATTCCGACCGCCATTTCCTGTCAGAACATATCAAAGGTCCAGGCTCCGTCTGCTGCGGTCCCGGAAGAAGATGTCGTCGCGACCGCTGAGTGCTCAGCCGAGCCCGAAGCCCAAGCTGTACCCGAAGTTGTCCCCGAAGCCGACCCCGATACCTATCACCCGGCCCCTTTCCTCGGCGAGGAGAATGACATCCTGCTGGGGAATCCCCTTGCTGTCAGTTACCATTACGCCGGTGAAGAGTCGGATTACTGGGTCGACCTCTGGTTCGACGAGGCCGGCCGTATCGCGCGACGGAGGACCCGGAGCGACTTCGGCGAGGTGGAAGATGCCACCAACAGCTACGACGGCAACGACTGCGTCTATAGCGAGGTGGTCAATGAAAACGGCACCCTGGTCCGGAAGCGCGAACTGACCGCAATCGAAGGCAACAACTATTTCATCAAAGAGACTACGCCCGGTCTGGTCCGGGAAATCTGGCAGGAGGAGATCACCTATCTCGAAGGCTGCTACGAGGTATGGCGTGACACGCTCCTGACCCGGCGGGTCTTTTTCAACGACATGGGACAGGAACTGATCCATGAAGAATATGACGGCAAGGGCCACCTGAAAGAAACGGCCACCTATACCTACGACGGGGCCGGGAACATGCTGACCTGTACGATCCAGGATCCACGGGAAGGGGTGACACCTCTCGTATATTCCTTTACCTATCGGGATAAGGACAGCCATGGCAACTGGACAGTCTCCGAGTCCTGCTACGATGGATCGGAAGAAGCTGTCGGCGGCATTCTCCGCCGCAGTATCAAATACCGCGAATAAGCGCGTTTGCAGAAAAACGGCCTTCTACGGCGGTCTGGCTGCAAACGCGCAGCCGTTTTGGGCCGAAATGGACGTTTTCGCCAACGCGTTTGCAAAGAATCGGCCTCCCAGGCCCTTCCAGATGCAAACGCGCGGGAAGGTAGAGAGGCCCGTACGTTATGCCTTGCGGTACTCGGAGGGGGTCATGCCGGTGTGGGTCTTGAAGAACTTGTAGAAGACCGACTGGTTGGGGAAGTGGAGCTTGAAGACGATCTCCTTGATGGGGACGTCGGAGTATTTCAGCAGGTTCTTGGCCTCGAGGATCACGAAGGCGTCGATCCAGTCAGGAGCGCTGCGGCCGCTGGCTTCTTTAATGAGTTTCGAGAGGTATTTCGGCGTCAGGCAGAGTTTGTCGGCGTAGAAGGCCATGCCGCGCTCACAGTCGTGGTGCTCGGTGACGAGCTGGATGAAGCGGTCGAAGACCTGTTTCACGCGGGTGGATGAGGGCATGACCGGTGCGCTGCCTGACTCCCGGGCCGAATAGATGTTCTCCGACCAGACCGATCCGAAGACATACATCAGCGAGGCGACCAGGGAGCCGAGAGCCTCGCGCCGGTTGGTATAGGCCGGATTGAGCAGGTCGCTCGCGAGGAAGAAGTACTGCTTCGCCAGGGCGAGCTGCTCCTCGGTCAGATGGATGCAGGGATTATTGAACAGGGTGAGCGAATCGGCGAACATCTTGTTGAAGTCGAAGTGGACGCCGCTCATGAATTCCCGGGACAGGACGATCATCACAAATCGCACTTCGCCGAGCAGATCATCACGGACAAAGGCCGGCGATACCCGCAGGATATTGCCCGGCACGTTGATCAGCAGCGTGTTCGGCGACACGTCGAAAGAGTGGAGGTTGATGTCGACCGTGATGTGCCCCGACACGCAGAAAATGGCCGTGTAGGCATCCAGGCGCAGGGGATACCGCAGCAGGTCGAGCACGCCCCGCTTTTGTTCCTCGCCCACCCCCGAGGAAGAGAGGTCGCAGATGAGCAGGTCGTCGCCGATGCCGATGTCGGAATAGCCGGAAAGAATGTCCTTGATCTGGCGGATGCCGATGGTCTTGAAAGAGTCGTCCATGATAAAAAGCGCTGTTGCGGACACAAAGATAGGGGATTATTTTAGTTTTTTTGCATTTTTTCGACCTTCTGACAATAATCCTCCCTTTTCATCTATCTTTTTGGCTACCGTTCGCCCATTTTTTGTAGTACCTTTGCACTCGGAAAAGATACCATTTATGAAAAGAGTTCAAAAGACACTGCTTCTTCTCCTGCTGCCGGCCCTGCTGGGGATGGCTCCCGCCGCGGCCCAGCGGACCCTGACCCTGGAAGAGTGCCGGGAGATGGCCGTCGAGGCCAGCCGCGAACTGGACCAGGCCCGCACCCAGGTGGAGATGGCCGGATATGACCGTAAGATTGCGCGGGCGAACTATTTCCCGAATATCAGCGCTACGGGCGCATACCTTCATAACAACCGCAACCTGTCGCTCCTGCCGCTCAACATCTCGGAAGGCCTCACCGGCATGGGTGCTGCCGCCCAGGCCCGGTATGACGCCAGCCTCCAGCAGATCCGTCAGTTGCTGTCTTCGGAGCCGCAGGTGGCTGCCCTGCTGATGAACGATCCGAAGTTCGTCTCCCTGATGCAGCTGCTGTCGATGGCCGATCTGGAGACTCCGCTCAACACCATCGGAAAGGAAGTCAACGATGCCTTCACGCTCGATATCAGCAATATCTATGTCGGCGCCGTGACGCTGGTCCAGCCGGTTTTCATGGGCGGGAAGATCCTTTATGCCAACCAGATGGCCGCCCTGGCCGAAGAGCTTGCCGCATCGCGCTATGACATGCAGTATGCCGAGACGGTCGTTGCTGTCGACCAGGCTTACTGGCAGATCGTCTCGATCGCCGCAAAAAAGCGTCTGGCCGAGTCCTACAACGAGTTGCTCGAAAAGCTCGTGAGCGATGTGGAAATCGCCGTCCGCGAAGGCGTGTCGACCCAGGCCGACGCCCTCCAGATCAAGGTCAAGGCCGGCGAAGCGGCGATGATGCTCACCAAGGCCACTAACGGCTTGACCCTTTCTAAGATGCTCCTCTGCAAGCAGATCGGCTTGCCGCTGGATACGGAGATTGTCCTCGCCGATGAGAATCTGGAAGAGATTCCTCTCCCGCAGCTCTCCGGGGAAAAGGCCATGGAAGACGTCTGGGCCGACCGTCCCGAGACGAAGAGCCTGTCGCTGGCGACCGAAATCTATGACCGCAAGGCCAAGATCGCCCGCGCAGACATGCTCCCGAAAGTCGCCATCGGCGGCAGCTACATGGTCTCGAATCCGAATATGTACCATAGCTTCAGCAACGGCTGGAGAGGCGGAATGCTCAGCGTGGGCATCATTGTCAACGTCCCGATTTTCCATGGCTTCGAGGCCCTGCAGAAGACCCGGAAAGCAAATGCCGAGGCGCGGCTCTACCAGGACAAACTCGACGACGCCCGTGAGATGATCCAGCTCCAGGTGACCCGCGACCGCAAGCTGATCGGCGAGTGTCTTGGCCGCATCAGCATGGCCGAGCGCAACCTGGAAAGCGCCCGGGAGAACCTTCGGGCCGCAACCGTCGGCTTCGAGGCCGGGGTCATCGACACCGACACGGTCCTCGGCGCACAGACCGCCTGGCTTCAGGCCCATTCCGAGTATATCGACGCTGGTATCGAGCTCCAGGTGACAGCCGCGCTCCTCAGCCAGGCGGAAGGCAATATCCACGAATAATAAAAAAGTATCATCATATGGACAACAAAAAATCCACCTACAATCTCCTGATCGGCGTGCTGGCGCTGGTAGTCATCATCCTCGTCATTCTGGTCGTAGGATACATCGTGTCGAGGGATAATGGGCCGAGATACATCCAGGGAGAAGCCGAGGCGACAGAATACCGCGTCTCCGGCAAGGTCCCCGGCCGTATCGAAGAATTCCGTGCCGTGGAAGGCAGCCGCGTCCGTAAGGGCGACACCCTGGTGGTGATCGATTCTCCGGAGATCCGCAGCAAAATCGCCGAGGCGGATGCAGCCCATGCAGCTGCCGACGCTCAGCGGAAAAAGGCCATGAACGGGGCCCGAAGCGAGCAGATTACCGGCGCCTATGAGCTCTGGCAGCAGGCCATCATCCAGGAAGATGTGCTCCGCAAGAGCTTCGAGCGGGTCCAGAACCTTTACGACCAGCAGGTGATTACCGCCCAGAAATACGATGAGACGAAGGCCCGCTACGATGCCGCCTGCGCCCAGACCAAGGCGGCCAAGAGCCAGTATGACATGGCCGTCGCCGGTGCCCGCAGTGAAGACAAGGAAGCCGCCATCGCCCTCGTCGACCGCGCCAACGCTGCCGTCGAGCTGGTCAATTCCTATATGTCCGAGCTCTATCTGACCGCCCCTGCGGACGGTATCATTTCCGATATCTTCCCGAAGGTGGGCGAACTCGTCGGCACCGGTTCCCCGATCATGGCGGTCCAGGATCTCGCCGACATGTGGTTTACCTTCAATATCCGCGAGGACCAGCTCCACAGCCTCCGGATCGGTGACAAGATCACCCTCGAAGTCCCCGCCCTGGACCATCGCAAGGTCGAAGCGACCGTCTATTATCTGCGTGCCCGCGAGTCCTATGCGACCTGGAAGGCCACCAAGGAAATCGGCGAATACGACACCAAGACCTTTGAGGTCCGCGCCCGTCCGGACGCCCAGGTCGAAGGTCTGCTGCCCGGCATGAGTGTCCTGATCAAGAAGTAATTCCGCCCGAATGAAAAGGTTTCTCAAAACGCTCGGATTCGTCATCCTGCGCGAGCTGAAGATTATCCGTTTGCGGCCGATCTTCCTGCTTGCGTCGGTAGTCGTCCTGGCGTTTAACGCCTTTTTCTATACGACCTTCCTGAGGGACGGCCTGCCGCACGATATGCCCGTCGGCATCGTGGACATGGACCATACCTCCACTTCGCGCACTTTCGCCGTCAATCTCGATGCCATGCAGCTCGCCAAGGTCATCTACTACGATGACCACCGCGTGGCCCAGAGCGACATGCAGCGCGGCCGGATCATGGGCTATGTCGTCATTCCGGAGCATTTCAACGCAGAGATCCAGGCCCAGCGCCGCCCGACGCTTCCGTTCTATGTCAATTCGCTCTACTTCGTCGGCGGAGCCCTGTCCTACAAGGCCCTTCTTCAGATGACGATCACCACCAACGGAGCCGTCGAACGGCAGATCCTGCGGATGAAGGGCGTGAACGACCGGGAGATCATGGGCCGCATCCAGCCCATCGTGCTGGACCAGCACCAGATCGGCAACACGACGACCAACTACGGCGTCTACCTCAACAACGTCATCCTCCCCGGCATTCTCGAGATGATCGTCATCCTGCTGGTCATCTATGCCGTCGGCCAGGAGCTCAAATACGGCACCTCCAAGCATCTGCTGAAGATGACCCGCGGCAATATGCAGATCGCCATTTTCGGGAAACTGATCCCGTATACGCTGATTTTCCTCATGCTCGGATTGTCGCTCGTCTTTTTCCTCTACCACTGGATGGACTATCCGATGGCGGGTTCGATCTGGCACATGGGCGTGGCCATCACGGCCCTGGTTCTCTCGAGCGAGGCCGTGGCGCTGCTGATCATTTCGATGGTCCCGACCCTCCGTCTGGCCATCAGCGTCGGTGCGATCTACAGCATTTTCGCCCTCACGATGGCGGGCTTCACCCTTCCCGTCGACGGCATGCCCGAGCTGATCCGTCCCGTATCGTCCATCTTCCCGCTCCGGCACTACTATCTCTTCTATGTCCAGGAAGCCATCTACGGCACCGGATTCACCGGCTGGTGGCGTTTCCTGATCTATATGATGCTCTTCCTCTTCCTGCCGGTCCTCGGCTTCAAGCGGCTGCACCACGCTTACAGTTATCTGGATTATCCGCGTAATTAGCCATGAGACTCTTCCGTAAAGATTCATACGTAAGGACCTGGCTGCGTCACGCCCGGGAGATCTGCATCAATGAGCTGAAGATGATATTCACCGACGGCGGAGCCATCATCATCTTCTTTATCGGCGGCCTCCTGTATCCCGTCCTGTATAATTATGTATACGGTGTCGGCATGGTCAACGACATGCCGGTCGCCGTCGTGGACATGTGCCACAGCTCCGACAGCCGCCGCTTTGTAGGCAAGGTCGACGCGACCCGCGAATGCGAAATCGCCTACGACTGCATCGACATGCTGGAGGCCGAAAAGCTCATGCAGCAGCAGAAGGTCCACGGCATCATCTACATTCCGTCCGATTTCTCCGAGAAACTGGCGCATATGGAGCAGGCGACCGTCTCGACCTATGCCGACATGTCGAGTTTCCTCTACTACAAGTGCCTGACGATGGGGACGAGCTATGTCATGCTCGACGAGCTCACGACCATCCAGGCGGAGCATTATGCCGCGGCCGGTTTTTCCGGCGAGGATGCCGCGATGCTGATGGAGCCGGTCCGGCACGAAGAGAACATCCCCTACAATCCGGCCTTCTCCTATACGATCTTCTTCCTGGCGGCCGCGCTGATGCTGGCGATCCAGCAGACGCTCTTCTACGGCTCGGCGCTGCTGGCGGGCACCCTGCGTGAGCAGAACCGCAGCTTCGCATCGCTGCCGGACCGGCTGCAGGGTGTCGGTATGGGCCGTGTCGTGCTGGGCCGGGCGGGAGCCTATATGATGGTATATACCTTCGTGGGGACCATGGTGCTGTTCCTGATCCCGTGGCTGTTCCAGTATCCGCAGCGTGCCGATATGTGGGAGGTCTTCATCCTGATGCTCTTTTTCGTCGCGGACTGCATCTTCTTCAGCTTCACCTGGAGTACGCTGATCCGCCGCCGCGAGACCGTCTTCGTGCTGTTCCTGTTCATGTCGCCGGTGCTGATGTTCCTCAGCGGCGTGACCTGGCCGGAATCGGCTTTCCCGGACGGATGGCGCTGGTTTTCATACCTCTTCCCGTCGACCTTCGGCTGCCGGGCCTTCATGAACCTGAATACCGCCGGCGGAACGATCGTGACGATCGAGCCGCTGCTGTTCTGGATGACAATCCAGACGGTTACCTACTATATGCTGGCGAATGTCGCCGTGTTCCTGGAGAACCGCGTCATCCGGCAGCGGAAGGAGATCCAGGCCGCCCGCGACCGCATCGCTGGCCGTATCGGAATCGACCGCGACAGGGACGCTTACTACATCGGCGGCAAGGAGGCCGTAGAAGATCTCCACGCCCGCCGACGGGGCGATTATGGCGGAAGGCAATAATCTTTATCCGGGAAAAATCTTCTTTCCCGGATTTTTTTTTGTATATTTGGAAGTTCAAGCTGATAATTTTGTAACACTTAATACTAAAACACTATGACACAAGACAAGAACAAAAGCAGTATGATCGCCGTCCTGACGATGATATTCCTGTTCGGTATGATCTCTTTCGTGACGAACCTCGCGGCTCCGATCGGAAACATCTGGAAGATGCAGCCCGGTATCGAGGGTTCCAACACCCTCGGCATGATGGGTAACATGATGAACTTCCTCGCCTATGCCTTCATGGGCATCCCTGCCGGCAACCTCCTCAAAAAGAAAGGTTACAAGTTTACCGCTATCGCCGCCCTGATCGTCGGCTTCGTCGGTGTCTTTGTCCAGTTCCTGTCCGGTCAGGTAGGTGTCGGTTCCACGATCGGCGGCATCCCGACCAACTTCTTCGTCTATCTCCTCGGTGCGTTCATCGCCGGCTTCTCCGTCTGCATGCTCAACACCGTCGTCAACCCGATGCTGAAGATCCTGGGCGGCAAGCGTTCCAACCAGTACATCCAGATCGGCGGTTCCTTCAACTCCCTGATGGGTACCCTCACCCCGATGCTCGTCGGCGCCATGATCGGCCAGCTCAGCCACGAGACCCTCATCACCGATGTCAACACCCTCCTGTTCATGGCTATGGGTGTCTTCGCCATCGCTACCGTCATCCTCTTCTTCATCCCGATCGAGGACCCCGAGCAGACCAAGTCCGATGCTCCAGCCGTCAGCCCGCTGAAGTTCAAACACTTCGTGATGGGCGCGATCGCCATCTTCCTCTATGTCGGTGTTGAGGTCGGTATCCCCGGCACGCTGAATTTCTACCTTTCCGACGCTACGGGAAAGGGTGCCGGCATGGACCCGACCACGGCTGCCGGTATCGCCGGTTTCGTCGCTGGTACCTACTGGTTCCTGATGCTTATCGGCCGTCTGGTTTCATCTGTCATCTCCGGTAAGGTCAGCTCCAAGACGCAGCTGACGGTCGTTTCCTCCGTCGCTCTGATCTTCCTGCTCCTCGCCATCTTCCTCGGCAATTCCTCCTGGGTTTCGATGCCGGTATTCAACGGCAGCGGCTTCGGTATGGCGACCGTTCCGATCGCAGCACTGATGCTCGTTCTCTGCGGCCTCTGCACCTCCGTCATGTGGGGTACGATCTTCGACCTCTCTGTCGAGGGCCTCGGCGCCAGCACGGAGAAGGCTTCCGGTATCTTCATGGCGATGGTCGTCGGTGGCGGTATCGTTCCGCTTGTCCAGAACTTCGTTGCCGATAAGGTCAACTATATGGCCAGCTACTGGGTCCTGTTCGCCGCCGTTGCGTTCATCCTCTACTTCGCCGTTATCGGTTCCCGCGTAAAGAAAGCGTAAAACATCATGCCCCGGCCCGTCCGGGGCATCTAATATTAACCGTCATGCCCGACCTGATCGGGCATCTAAATACCTTAAATAATTATGGCACAAGACCTGGTAATCGGTATTGACGTAGGCGGACAGACCACCAAGTGCGGCGTCGTCGACGCCCGCGGTACCGTCCTCGCCCAGACCGTCGTCCGCTCCGACACCTACACGGTGGTCGAGCCCTATATCGCCGAACTGGCGGAAGCCCTCAACCGCATCATTGCGGACGCCCACGCCGAAGGCCGTATCCGCGGCATCGGTGTCGGCGCTCCGAACGGCAACTATTACACCGGCACGATCGAGTATGCACCGAATCTGACCTGGGGCGGCGCAAAGAAGATCGAATTTGCCCGCCTTCTCAGCGAGGCCATGGGCGGTATCCCCGTGACCCTTACCAATGACGCCAATGCGGCGGCGATGGGTGAGATGACCTACGGTGCGGCCCGCGGTATGAAGAACTTCATCATGATTACCCTCGGCACCGGCGTCGGCTCCGGTATCGTGATCGACGAGAAGATCGTCTACGGTCACGACGGCTTTGCCGGCGAGCTCGGCCACACCTGCGCCGTCCGCCACAACGGCCGTCCCTGCGGCTGCGGCAAGACCGGCTGCCTGGAGGCCTATTGCTCCGCCATCGGTATGGCCCGCACGGCTCGCGAATGGCTCGAAATGAGTGACGAGCCGTCCCAGCTCCGCCGCCTCGACAAGATCTCCTCCAAGGATATCTACGAGGCTGCCAAGGAAGGCGACAAGGTGGCGCTCAAACTCTTCGACTTTACCGGCCGGATCCTCGGCGAGAAGCTCGCGGACTTCATCGAGTTCTCCGCTCCGGAGGCCATCGTTCTCTTCGGCGGTCTCGCCCGCAGCAAGGAGTTCCTCACCGAACCGATCGTCAAGGCGATGAACGAAAACGTCCTTCCGATCTGGCGCGGCAAGGTCAAACTGATCTATTCCGATCTCCCCGAGAGCGACGCCGCCATCCTCGGCGCCTCCTCTCTCGGCTGGAAACCGAAAGAATAGAGCTGTTACCGACTGTCCTGCTCCCGGTGGTGCTGTCACAAACACCACCGGGAGTTCTTTTTGTTTGCGAAGACGGGGGAAAATGCTTATCTTTGATGATACTTTGAATTAACCACATAAAACCCATTAATATGGTACGAGTAAAACCCTTTGCGGCCATCCGCCCTCCGAAAAATCTGGTCACCGAAGTCGCGGCCCCGCCGTATGACGTCCTCAACAGCGCCGAAGCGAAGGCCATGGCAGGGGAGAAGTCCCTCCTCCACATCACCAAGCCCGAGATCGATTTCGACCCGATCGCCGGCGAGCACGAGCAGCGCACCTACGACCGCGCCGTCGAGAACTTCAAGGCCTGGCAGCAGCGGGGCTGGCTGGTCCGCGAGGAGAAAGAAAAATACTATGTCTATGCCCAGACGATGGGCCGGCGTACCCAGTTCGGCATCGTCCTCTGCGCCCATACCGACGATTACGCCAACGGTATCATCAAAAAGCATGAGCTTACCCGCAAGGACAAGGAAGACGACCGTATGATCCATGTCCGGATCCAGAACGCCAATATCGAGCCCGTCTTCTTCGCCTTCAAGGATAACGCCGAGCTCGGTGAGATTATCGCAAAGACCGCCGCGGGTGAGCCCGAATACAAGTTCGTCGACGAAAATGACTTCACCCACACTTTCTGGGTCATTGACGACGATGCGGTCAATGCCCGTATCACGGAGATCTTTACCCACGACATCGATGCTTTCTATGTCGCCGACGGTCACCACCGTACCGCCGCCGCTGCGCGCGTCGGTGCCGAGAAGAAGGCCCGGAATCCGAAGCACACCGGGGATGAGGAGTACAATTTCTTCATGGCCGTCTGCTTCCCCGAGAGCCAGCTCGCCATCATCGACTACAACCGTGTCGTGAAGGACCTGAACGGTCTCAGTACGAAGGATTTCTTCAAGGCCCTCGAGGAGGATTTCGTCATCGAATGCAAGTGCGACTGCACGAAGGACGGCGGGGAGTGCAAGTGTGAGTATCCCTGCCACTGCACCTGCTCTGAGATCTATCACCCCTCTGGTCTGCATAACTTCTCCATGTATATCGAAGGCGTCTGGTACAGCCTCACCGCGAAGCCCGGCCGCTACAATGATGACGACCCGATCGGCGTACTGGATGTGACTATCCTTTCCAACCTCGTCCTCGACAAGATTCTTGGGATCAAGGATCTCCGGACCGACAAGCGGATCGACTTCGTCGGCGGTATCCGCGGCCTCGGCGAGCTCGCCCGCCGCGTCGATTCCGGCGAGATGAAGGTGGCTTTCGCCCTCTACCCGGTCAGCATGCAGCAACTGATCAATATTGCCGACACCGGCAACATCATGCCGCCGAAGACCACCTGGTTCGAACCGAAGCTTCGCTCCGGCCTAGCTATTCATAGTCTTGATTAATAACTATTTATACCATTGATACAATGAAAAAAGTCCATGTTTTCAACGCAGGCCCCTGTGTGCTCCCGAAGGTGGCTATTGATAATACGATCGAGGCCCTGAAGGATTTCAGCGGTACCGGCATTCCCCTTATTTCCATCTCCCACCGCACGAAGGAGTGGGATGCCGTGATGGACGAATGCCGCGCCCTCTGGAAGGAACTTCTCCATATTCCTGACACGCATGAGGTCGTATTCCTCGGCGGCGGCGCCTCGCTCCAGTTCCTCTATGTGGCCATGAACTTCCTCGAGAAGAAGGCCGCCTATCTCGACACCGGCGTCTGGGCCCACAAGGCACTCAAGGAAGCTCAGGGCATCGGAAACGCCTATGCCATTGCCTGCTCCCAGGACAAGAACTACACCTATATCCCGAAGGGGTACGAGATCCCGGCCGACCTGGATTATCTCCATGTCACGACCAACAACACCATCTACGGTACGGAGATCCACGAGGACTATGACGTCCCGTGCCCGCTGATTGCGGATATGTCCTCGGACATCATGTCCCGCCCGGTCGATGTCTCGAAGTATGACCTCATCTACGGCGGAGCCCAGAAGAATGTCGGTCCTGCCGGCGTCATCTTCGCCATCATCCGCAAAGATGCCCTCGGCCGCGTCAGCCGCTACATCCCGACGATGCTCGACTACCGCACCCACATCGACAAACTCTCGATGTTCAACACCCCGCCGGTCTTTGCCATCTTCGTGATGAAAGAGACCCTCAAGTGGCTCAAGAGCATCGGCGGTGTCGAGGCGATGTATGAGATCAACAAGAAGAAAGCCCGGCTGCTCTACGACGAGATCGACCGCAACTCGATGTTTGTCGGTACCGCCGAGAAGGAAGATCGTTCGCTGATGAACGTCTGCTTTGTCATGGCTCCCGGCAAGGAGGATCTCCAGGACGATTTCTTTGCCTTCGCCAAGGATCGCGGCATGGTCGGCATCAAGGGCCATCGCAGCGTCGGCGGCTTCCGCGCCTCCCTCTACAACGCCTGCCCGATCGAGGACGTCCAGGCCCTGGTCGACTGCATGAAGGAATACGAAGCTCTTAAAAAGTAAGCCGTTATGAAGATTCTCATCGCTACCCAGAAGCCCTTCTCCGAGGCGGCTATCCATGATATCCACGAGCTTCTCGAAGCTTCCGGCCACGAGGTCGACCTGCTCGAGAAGTATCCCGGCGAGGCCGAGCTTTGCGAAGCCGTCGCTGATGCAGAAGCTCTCATCATCCGTTCCGACAAGGTCACGCCGGCCGTTCTTGATGCCGCGAAAAAGCTCAAGATCGTCGTCCGCGCAGGTGCCGGCTTCGACAATGTCGATCTTGCCGCCGCGACCGCCCATGGCGTTGTCGTGGAGAATACCCCCGGCCAGAACAGCAACGCCGTCGCCGAGCTCGCCATCGCCCTGATGATCTTCATGGCCCGCGGCCAGTTCGACGGCAAGACCGGTTCCGAGCTCCAGGGCAAGCGCCTCGGTGTCCAGGCTTACGGCAACGTCGGCCGCCTCGTCGGCCAGAAGGCCAAAGCCCTCGGCATGGACATCTGCGCCCTCGATCCGTTCCTCAGCGACGAACAGATCGTCGCCGGCGGCGCTGCTCCCGTCCACTCCATCGAGGAGCTTTACAGCCAGTCCAACTTCCTCTCGATCCACATCCCGGCCCTGCCTTCGACCATCCGTTCCATCGGCTACGAGCTCATCACGAAGATGCCCGTCGGCGGCGTTCTCGTCAATACCGCCCGCAAGGAAGTCATCGATGAGGAAGGTCTTGCCAAGGCTCTTGAGGATCGTCCGGACCTTCGCTACGTGACCGACGTGATGCCCGACAACTACGCAGAGCTGCGCGAGAAGTACGGCAACCGCGTCTTCGCCACGCCGAAGAAGATGGGCGCCCAGACGGCCGAAGCCAACATGAATGCCGGCATCGCCGCCGCCCGCCAGATCATCGAATTCTTCGCTAACGGCTCGACGAAGTTCCAGGTGAATAAGTAGAGCTTATCCGATCACGGCGCCGTTGGCGAGGGCTTCCTGGGGCGTGATGAAGCGCATGGTGCCGTCGCCCTGCTTCGCCATGAGGATCATACCCTTCGACTCGATGCCGCGGATAGTACGTGGTGCGAGGTTCGCGAGGATGCAGATCTGCTTTCCGAGCATGTCTTCGGGGGAGTAGTACTCCGCGATGCCGGAGACGATGGTGCGCTGGTCGATGCCGGTATCGATAGTGAGCTTCAACAGCTTATCGGTCTTCGGTACCCGCTCGGCGGCGAGGACGGTCGCTGTACGGATGTCCATCGCGCCGAACTGGTCGAAGGTGACTTCGGGCTTCTGCGGCTCGACCTTCTTCGCCGCCTCTGCGGCCTCGGCGGCCTTTGCGGCGGCTTCCCGCTCGGCCTTGATCTTCTCCAGGCGGTCGATCTGACGCTGGATTTCCTCATCCTCGATCTTCCGGAACAGCAGCACGGCCTCGCCGAGCTGGTGCCCCGTCGGCAGCAGTTCGGCGGCTCCGAGGTCGGCCCATGTTAAGGTGAGCACAGGTGCGTCAGAAGAGCCGTCGTGGAGGGAGAGGGGTGCTCCGGGAGCGTGGCCACCCCCGGCCACGGGGAGGGGGAGGGGCCCGCCGGAGACAAGTTCCTGCGAAGCAGGGACGCAGGAAACGGTGGGAGGGGCCGAGCGAGCATCGCGAGCGAGTCTCCCGGAGTGCCCCTCTGCCGCAACAGAGGCTGAGGGGCGCGTATGCACGGCTTTGCCTTCGCCGGGACGGTAGAAGTTCTCCGTCGGGGCGCCTTCGCCGGCGCGGTGATCGGTGCCGGCGTCGATGCCGACGCGAAGGATCGTACGGAGCTTCTCGGCCGAGAACGGAGTGAACGGTTCGAAAGCGATGGCGAGGTCTGCGCAGATCTGGAGGCAGGTACGAAGGATCGAGGCGGTACGGTCCATATCGGTCTTTGCCACCTTCCACGGCTCCATGTCGGAGATGTACTTATTGCCGATGCGGGCGATATTCATCGCTTCCTTCAGGGCCTCACGGAAATGGAAGGTCTCAAGGTTCTCCTCCAGCGCCTTCTTGCACGGGAGAATGGAGGCGAGGGTCTCGGCGTCGACGGGCTCGGGTTTGAGGTCGGAGGGCACTACGCCGCCGAAATACTTGTGGGTCAGCACGACGGCGCGGTTGACGAAGTTGCCGAAGACGGCCACCAGTTCGCTGTTGTTGCGCTGCTGGAAGTCCTTCCAGGTAAAGTCGTTATCCTTGGTCTCCGGAGCGTTGGCCGTCAGCACATAGCGCAGCACATCCTCCTCTCCCGGGAAATCCCGTTCGTATTCGTCCACCCAGACGGCCCAGCCGCGGGAAGTGGAAATCTTGTCGCCTTCGAGGTTGAGGAACTCGTTGGAGGGGACGTTGTCAGGCAGGATATAATCGCCGTAGGCCTTCAGCATCGACGGGAAGACGATGCAGTGGAAGACGATGTTGTCCTTGCCGATGAAATGCACCAGGCGCGTCTCCGGGTCTTTCCACCACTTCTCCCAGCTCTCGGGCAGGAGTTCCTTGGTGTTGGAGATATAGCCGATCGGAGCGTCGAACCACACGTAGAGCACCTTCCCTTCGGCACCTTCGACGGGCACCGGGACGCCCCAGTCGAGGTCGCGCGTGACGGCGCGGGGCTGCAGGCCGCCGTCCAGCCAGCTCTTGCACTGGCCGTAGACATTGGTCTTCCACTCCTTGTGCTGCTCGAGGATCCACTCGCGGAGCCAGGGCTCATAGCGGTCGAGCGGGAGGTACCAGTGCTTGGTTTTCACTTTTACCGGCGTGGCGCCGCTGAGCTTGGATTTCGGATTGAGCAGCTCCTCGGGGCTGAGGGTCGAGCCGCACTTTTCGCACTGGTCGCCATAAGCGTGCTCGTTGCCGCATTTGGGGCAGGTGCCCTCGATGAGACGGTCCGTGAGGAACATCTTTGCCTCGGGGTCGTAGAGCTGCTCCGACTCCTGGGTGATGAAATCATCCTGGTCGTAGAGCTTGCGGAAGAACTCGGATGCATTCTCGGAGTGGACGGCCGACGAGGTCCTGGAGTAGATGTCGAAATTGATGCCGAGGCCGGTGAAGGCATCCTTCATGATGCGGTTATAGCGGTCGACGATATCCTGCGGGGTCACGCCTTCGCTCCGGGCCTTGATAGTAATCGGCACGCCGTGCTCGTCGCTGCCGCAGATGAAGACGACATCTTCTCCGCGAAGACGCAGGTACCGGACGAAAATATCGCCGGGAATATAAGCGCCGGCCAGGTGGCCGATATGGACGGGACCGTTGGCGTAGGGGAGCGCGCAGGTCACGAGGGTCCGTTTGTACAGCTTCTTTTGTTCCATATTATTCTTTTTTATCTCTTCCTAATTTACTCTGGAGCATCCGGCGGATGGCATTGATGTGCTCGATGCGCTTGAGGATGCGGATCTGCTCTTCCATCCCGGTGGCCCCTTTCAGGTCGGCGGTGAGCTGTGCGCCTTCTTTCTGCATCCGTTTGTCCTGGTAGGCCAGGATGGCGCGGGGGACGTAATTCACCAGCCAGGAGCCGCGCGAGGTCATCGAGGCGGTGAAGCTTTTGACAGTCAGCTGATACTTTTCTTCGAGCAGCTCGCCGGCAACGAGCGCGACCGCCCGGTCGGGACCGTCGAGCAGCGCCCGGACGATGGCGTCCTGGTCCATCCCGCGGTCGTAGAGCTCGAAATAGGCGTCATAGACCTTTCTGTAGCAGCTGTTGGCGAAGGTGATGTCGTCGGCGGCAAAGGCGTCGTCGATGAACTCGGCGACACTCCGGGCCTGGTCGCCGGCATAGAACTCCGAGTCACTCTCGAACTCGAGCGGAGTCCGGCCGTCGCGAAGGATAAAGCGCAACAGCTCCTGCTCCGACGGGGCCAGGATGGCATCTTCCTCGAGCGTTGACAGGAGCGGTGCCTGCGGAAGGCGGCGGAATTCCGCCACTCCGGGGATATCATCTGGGCCGGGAAGCGGAGGCAGTTCACCCCGGCGGCCGGCGGCATCTTCACGGCGCTGCTCGCGTTCGCGCTCCTTCCGGGCTTCTTCGATCATTCCTTCCCGCGTGCGGCGGATCCGTCCGAAGAGGATGTCCTCCCCGATGCGGAATTTCCGGGCCGTCTCGTCGACATAGACCGAGCGCTTGACGGCGTCGGGGATGCCGGCGATCGTGTCGGCGATATCGTTGATCAGGTTGGCCCGCTTGAGGGGATCGTCGCCGGCTTCGCTCAGGAGCAGGTCGGTCTTGAAGCCGATGAAGTCGCGTTCGTTCCCGGCGATGAACGTCTGCACCTCCTCCAGCGTGTGCTTGCGGGAGTAGGAATCGGGGTCGTCGCCGTCGGGAATCAGCACCACCTTGACGTTCATGCCTTCCTTCAGGACCATGTCGATGCCCCGCAGGGCCGCATGGATGCCTGCCGGGTCGCCGTCGTACATGATGGTGACGTTCTCGGTGAACTTCTTGATCAGGCGGATCTGCTCGATGGTGAGGGAGGTGCCGCTGGAGGCTACGACATTTGTGATGCCGAGCTGGTGCATCGACAGCACGTCGAGATAGCCTTCGACCAGGTAGCACTTGTCCTGCCGGGCGATCTCGGTCTTGGCGTAGTAGATGCCGTAGAGCGAGCGGGACTTTACGTATATCTCCGATTCTTTCGAATTGACGTATTTGGCGACCGACTTGTCGGTCAGCAGTGTCCGTCCGCCGAACGCGATGACGCGTCCGCTGACCGAATGGATCGGGAAAATGACCCGGTCGTAGAAACGGTCGTGGAGGCTGTGGTCGTTTTCATATTCGGCGCAGAGTCCGGTCTCGAGGAGGTATTCGTCCTTGTATCCGGCGGCTTTGGCGGCCTCGGTGAAGGCCTTCCGGCTTTTCGGCGCCCAGCCGAGGCGGTATTTGGCGATGGTTTCGTCTTCCAGGCCCCGGGATTTGAAGTACTGGTAGCCTATGGAGCGGCCTTCTGGCGTCGAGAGCTGGTCTGCAAAGAACTTTCCGGCAAATTCGGAGACCAGCAGCAGGCTTTCGTTGCGCTGTCGGGCAGCGATCTGCTCGGCGGATTCTTCCTCCTCACGGATCTCGATATGGTATTTTTTCGCCAGGTAGCGAAGGGCTTCGACATAGGAGAGGTGCTCATACTCCATGATGAACCCGACGGCCGTTCCCGATTTGCCGCAGCCGAAGCATTTGTAGATGCCGCGGGCGGGGTTGACGTTGAACGAGGGTGTCTTTTCGTTGTGGAAGGGGCAGCATGCGACAAAATTGCCACCCCGGCGTTTCAGGGTGACAAAATCGCTGACTACGTCCACTATCTGGGCCGAATCTAGTATGAGGTCTACAGTCTCCTGCGGGATCATCGGGGGAGGTTATTTTTTCACTTCCTCAAACTGGGCATCGCGGGCAGTGATGAGTTTCGGGTCCTTTTCGGCCTCGTCTGCCGGGGCTTTCGACCCGACCGGCTGTCCGTCGACGGTGGTGCCGAAGCGGATGATATAGATCTCCTCAGCCTTCCGGATACGGAACAGAGCCATGATTTCGGAGACGCCATACATCACCAGGAGAATACCGGCCACGATGCAGATCGTCTTCCCGGGCTGGAAGAACATGATGACGATGGCACCGACAAGGGCCGCGCCGGTCAGCAGCAGCGGAAGCGGGGTAAAGCCTGTCAGCCGCATGGCGCTGATCAGGGCGATCAACTGGATCGTGCAGTAGAGAATTACCGTGAGCGCGACAATGACGACGAAAATATTCTTGAACCATTCCGGTTTCAGGATCACCAGCAGGCCCAGCACCGATGCGATGCCGCAGGTGGTCCATCCGATCATATGGGCGAGCTTGTTGTTCTTGCTCTGCTTTTCGTTTTTATTGCCGGACAGGACGGGGGCGAGGGAAATCAGGCCCGCGAAAAGGATGGCGATGCCGATGATCTGGATGATGATCTTGAGGGCGTCAACGGTAAAAAGGAACATCACCACGCCCAGGGCGATGGCGATAATGGCACGGATGACGCTTTCGAATTGTTTCTTGTAACCGAATGTAATCATGGTTCTGAGGGTAAAATTTCACAAAAATAAGAAAAAATCCCTGTTAATTGGCAACTTCGGACAGGAATTTGATGCGCGCCAGGCGGATCTCGAGCTCTTCATAGTCACCGCTGAGGGCCTGCATGGCTTCTTCCAGCGAATCCGAGGTGGCTTCGTCGCGGAACCAGTCGTAGATTTCCTGGACGACGTCTTCGTCGAGATTCTCGCGGATATAGTAGTCGATGTTCAGCACCGTGCCGGTGGCGACGATGGATTCGATCTCGGTGAGGAGCTCTTCCATGGTGAGTCCCTTGGCGGCGGCTATGTCGTCGAGAGACAGCTGGCGGTCGATGCTCTGGATGATGTAGACTTTGTTGCCGGAGCGGCTGGCCATGCTCTTGACGACGAAATCGTCGGGCCTGTCGATCTCGTTCTCCTCGACATACTTGGCGATCAGCTCGACGAACTCGCGGCCGAACTTGCGGGCCTTGCCTTCCCCGACGCCCTGGCAGTTCCTGAGCTCTTCGATGGTGATGGGGTAGAGGATGGACATATCCTCGAGGGACGGGTCTCCGAAGAGAATCCAGGGCTGGAGGCCGCGTCTTCGGGCCATATCCTTGCGAAGGTCCTTGAGCATCGAGAGGAGCACCTGGTCTCCGCCGCCACCGCCCCGGGCCGCCGCCGGGCCGCCTTCCTCGTCTTCGTCGTCATCGTCGCCGGAGCCTTCGGAGAACTTGCGGTCCTCGACCAGCATCAGCGGGTGCGGAGAGACGTAAAAGTCCATGCCGGACGGGGAGACCGACAGCAGGCCGTAGGACTCGATGTCCTTGTCGAGCAGGTGGAGGATGATGCCCTGGTGGATAACGGTGATCCAGAACTTGACGCTGTGGTCGCTGCCGGCGCCGAACAGGGGATGCTTGTCGTGCTTGTAGGACTTGACCAGCGAATTCGTCTCGCCGGCGAGCACGCATGCGAGATGCTCGGCCTTGAAATGCTCGCGCAGGGTGCCGATCAGCTCGATCACCAGGCGCATCTCCTTCTGCCCGTCGAAGCGGGGTTTGGGGTGGAGGCAGTTGTCGCAGGCGCCGCAGTTGTCTTCGGGATAATCCTCGCCGAAGTAGTTGAGCAGCAGCTTGCGGCGGCACTGGCTCGTCTCGGCGTAGGCCATGGTCTCGACCAGCAGCTGGCGGCCGATTTCCTGCTCGGAGACGGGCTTCCCCTGCATGAACTTTTCGAGCTTGCGGATATCCTTATAGCTATAATAGGTGATGCAGAGACCCTCGCGGCCGTCGCGTCCGGCGCGTCCGGTTTCCTGGTAGTAACCCTCGATGCTCTTCGGGATGTCGTAGTGGATGACAAAACGGACGTCGGGCTTGTCGATGCCCATGCCGAAGGCGATGGTGGCGACGATGACCTGGACGTCCTCCATCAGGAAGCGGTCCTGGTTGTCGGCACGGGTCTTGGCGTCGAGGCCGGCGTGGTAGGGGAGGGCCTGGATGCCGTTGATCTGGAGGAGCTGGGCGAGCTCCTCGACCTTCTTGCGGCTGAGGCAGTAGATGATGCCGGATTTGCCGGGATGCTGGCGGATAAAGCGGATGATGTCTTTCTCGGGCTCTTCCTTGTCGCGGACTTCGTAGTAGAGGTTCGGCCGGTTGAAGGAGGATCGGAAGATGCGGGCGTCCTGGATGCCGAGATTCTTGAGGATGTCGCTCTGGACCTTTTCGGTGGCCGTTGCCGTCAGGGCGATGACGGGGGCATTGCCGATTTCGGAAATGAGGCTGCGGATGCGTCGGTATTCAGGGCGGAAGTCGTGGCCCCACTCGGAGATGCAGTGTGCCTCGTCGACGGCATAGAAAGAGATCTTGATTTCCTTGAGAAGGGCGATGTTTTCCTCCTTGGTGAGCGACTCGGGAGCGACGTACAGGAGCTTGGTGACGCCGGAGAGAAGGTCACTCCGGACGCCGTCGATCTGGGCGCGGCTGAGGGACGAATTGAGGAAATGGGCGATCCCGTCGTCGCCGCTGACGAAGCCGCGGATGGCGTCGACCTGATTCTTCATCAGGGCGATCAAGGGCGAGATGACGATGGCCGTCCCCTCCATCACCAGCGCCGGCAGCTGGTAGCACAGCGATTTGCCGCCGCCGGTAGGCATCAGTACAAAGGCATTCTTCCCGCTGACCAGATGGTTGATAATGGCCTCCTGATCCCCTTTGAAGGAATCATAGCCGAAGAAGTCTTTGAGCTTTTTGTGAAGGATGGAGGTGTCCTCTGCCATGGGTACTCGGTTTTCTGTGGTCTAATATACGAATAAAAAACCGCCCGGCAAAATATTCCGGACGATTTGTGAATTAATAATTCTTATTAATAATGACGGATGAGCCCGCCGGTCCCGTTGACTATCTGGAAGACTTTTATTACTTTTGCATGAAAAGCTTCAGTAACGCGGAGACTTGATGGATATGAACGAGAACAGACGATCTCTTTTCGCCGGCATCCTGATCGGACTCGGGGCCTGCGGTTTTCTCGCGCTCGGGGGGATTCCCGGTGCCGTCATTTTCGCCTTCGGGCTCATCGGAGTGGTGCTCAGCGGCGTTCCGCTTTATACGGGGCGTGCGGGCGTGATGACCCGGATCGGTCCGCTGGCGATGATCTGGCTGTTCAACGTGCTGGGGTGCGTACTGCTGGGGCTTCTGGTGCTGTCGGTGGGCGGCGACATGCTCGAGCGTGCGCGTACGGTCGTTGACGGGCGTTTCGTCCAGGGGCCCTGGCGCGCATTCCTTCGGGCTGTCGGCTGCGGACTGATCATCGATATCGCCGTCTGGCTCTATCGTACCACGAAATCGGTGCTTCCTGTCCTATTCGGCGTTCCGCTGTTTATCGTCTGCGGCTTTTACCATTCCATCGCCGACGTCGTATATCTGGTTGCCGCATGGCGCTGGAGTCCCGACATCCTTTGGTATTATCCCCTCATCGTCCTCGGTAATTATGTCGGTTGCAACGTCCGGCGCGTTGTCCTTCCGAAGGAATAAGCTCCTGCCGGCCCCCATGCCGAAACAACCCCGAATCATGAATCCTCATCTCGATTTGTCGCCCGAAGTGGCGGCGGCACTGTCTTCCGGGAATCCGGTCGTCGCCCTCGAATCGACCATCATCTCCCATGGCATGCCCTATCCGCAGAATGTGGAGACGGCGCTCCAGGTGGAGCAGACCATCCGGGAGGGTGGCGCCACCCCGGCGACTATTGCCGTCATCGGCGGCCGCCTGAAAGCCGGACTGACGGCTTCCGAAATCGAGTATCTCGGTAGGAAGGGACGTGCGGTGACGAAGGCCTCTCGCCGCGACCTGCCGGTGCTGGTGGCCCGTGGGGAAGACGGCGCCACGACCGTTGCGACGACGATGATCATCGCCCATATAGCTGGCATCCAGGTGTTTGCGACCGGAGGCGTCGGCGGCGTCCACCGCGGTGCGGAGACGACGATGGATATCTCGGCGGACCTCGAGGAGCTCGCCATGACGCCTGTGATGGTCATCTGCGCAGGCGCGAAAAGCATCCTCGATCTCGGTCTGACGCTGGAGTATCTGGAGACCAAGGGCGTGCCCGTCATCGGCTACGGGACAGAAGAGCTGCCGGCCTTTTACACGCGCACGAGCGGGTTTCGGGTCGACTACCGGATCGATACGCCGGAGGATCTGGCGGCCGCCTGGCGCGCCAAGATGGAGATGGGCCTTCGCGGCGGCATGCTGGTGACCAATCCCATCCCAGAGGAGTATTCCATGGATCCGGAGCGGATCAATGCCGCCATCGCCCAGGCGATCGACGAATGCAATGCACGCGGTATCAAGGGAAAGGACACGACGCCTTTCCTTCTCGCCCGCATCAAGGATCTCACCGGCGGCGACTCCCTCTTCTCCAACATCCAGCTGGTCTTGAGCAACGCCCGCCTCGCTGCCCGCACCGCCGCTGCGCTGTGATGATAATATGGTTTTTGTCGATAGAAAGAGCAGCAGCGCCCCCAATATAACTTACGAATCTGGAGTTGAAGTCGACGGAATAGAATTATCATATTTGATGATTCTTGCGGAAAATATGCATATTAATCATCATATATGTATATTTGCCGTATGAGTGTAAATATTCCTGACCCGGTGCGCCTTTTTTGAACTAAAGATGCAACAAACAATGCATCTTTTATTTGGAATTATGTTATAAAAACATTATGTTTGCGATGCATAATTATTCGTGATATGGAATTTGTTGATAGAAAGAAAGAGCAGCAGCGACTTAAAGAGCTTCTAAACAGCGGTTCTCCCAGGTTCGTCATCGTAAGGGGACGACGCAGAATTGGGAAGTCGGCGCTGATAGGTAGGGTGCTGAAGGACAGCGATATTTATTTTGAGGCTGACAGAACGGCCGCTCCCAATCAGATGCTCATGTGCTCACAAGTCATCAGCAGGAGGTTTCCGGGCTTTGCTGATGCCGTTTACTTGGATTGGAAGGCGCTATTGAAAGCCATCAATCACAGGGTGACTGAACCTATAACCGTTTGCCTGGATGAATTTCCCTATCTTGTTGAGAACACTCCAGCTTTACCTTCTATCGTGCAGGGGCTCCTGGATGATGATAAGGATCCGATAAGGTATAATCTGGTTCTTTGCGGCTCCTCTCAGCAAATGATGTACGACCTGTCTCACGACGAGTCCTCACCTTTGTATGGGAGAGACGATTCGGATTTTAATATGAGGCCTATAACCGCTCAATTCCTTTCTGAAGCTTTGAATCTGGATGCTCGAGAGACAGTGGAGAACTATGCTGTATGGGGAGGTGTTCCGCGTTACTGGAAGCTTAGGGAGGATAGTTCCGACCTTGAAGAAGCAATATACGCTCATGTCTTTTCCAATCTGGGTACTCTGTATGAAGAGCCGCTCCATCTTTTCCGTGACGATATTAAAGACCCCGTAAAAACGGCAACCATTATGTCCATTGTCGGGAACGGTATTCATCGCATTTCAGAGATAGCTTCAAGGTGCAATGAACCCGCCACAAACCTCTCGCGTCCGCTGGCCAAACTATTGGATTTGGGCTACCTGGAAAAAGATATTCCTTTTGGAGAATCGCCCAAATCAAGCAAAAAAAGCCTATATCAGATAGCGGACCCTTTTCTCAGTTTTTATTACAAATTCGTTCCGGCAAACCGGTCCTTTATCGAGATGGACCGCAGACTGCCGCTTGAAGAGGCTCTGGCCGATAATCTATCCTCACATATCGGATACTGGTGGGAGCACTTGTGCAGGGATGCGGTATCCGGGAACCGGATTGATGGAATCGTTTTCGGTAAAGCATCCAGATGGTGGGGAAAGGTTCTTCTTGAAGGAGAAGAAAAGCCCCGCGACGTTGAGTTGGACGTTGTCGCAGAGTCAATCGACGGAAAAACCATCCTCATAGGCGAGTGCAAATGGTCCACAAGTGAAAATGGACGTCTTTTGACACGGCAGCTGGAAAAGATTGCCCGAAGCCTCTCCTTTACCCACGGTAAGAATTTGATATTCAAGTTGTTTACTAAGAATCTCCCAGAAGAAGACCAGGGTAATTCCCTTCTTCCTGCCGATGTTTTGGGATTACTGTGACCGAGATTCCGCCGGCCTGACGGCCGTCGCTATCTCTTTTACCTCCTTGAAGGAGGACCAAACCAATAATACTCAGCCGTCGGTCAGAACTGGTAGAGGCCCGAAGGGCCGATGGCGCCATCAGGCGCCGTGCCGAGAGGGAGGAGCGATGCGACGACCGGAAGGCACCGACCGAAACGAAGTGGAGGTCGTCCCCCTGAAAGGGGGATGTCGCTCTGCGACAGGGGGTTGGATAGTAGTCTCTACGCAAAACAGCCGCCGTCAGGCAGCTGTTTTGCGGAGAGACCGAGATTCGAACTCGGGATACCCTTTTGGAGTATACACGCTTTCCAGGCGTGCCTCTTAAGCCACTCGAGCATCTCTCCAGTACTTATTATTTCCTCCCGCGGAAAAACGGGACTGCAAATGTACGGCTTTTTTCGTAAGAAGCAAAGTTTTTTCGAAAAAATCGGACCGCTTATCAATAATAATAAATTTTTTTAATATAAACGGTTGACGGGATTCAGGGGCAAAAAGTAATAATTCGTTAGAAATTGGAGGGAAAATAAGTAGAATACAAAGATTTAGGTGTTTTGCTCCGGCATTTATAAATTATTAGTCCGGAAAGGACATTTGGGATTATGAAAAAAAAATGCAAACTTTGCAAATTAGAGCAATTATACACGCTGCTCTACTTACTGAAAGGTATAATCAGTATTAACAATTATAAATGTATTCATTATGAAAGCAAGGAAGCTTTTTAACTGGCTCCTCATTCCGTCCCTTGCGGTCGCGATGATAGCTTGTACGGATGATGAGGAGATCGAGGGTGATGGTCATGGCTTCGATGAGGTCACCTTCTTCCTGAAGGAAGTGTCGGTGGACAACACGAGTGTCACCGTTGAGGCTTCTGTTGAAGGTAACAAGGAGGCTACTTACTACTGTTTCCTTACCGCCGACGTGTCCTCTCCGGTCTATGAGATCATCTCCTCTCACCTGAAGACCATTACGGTAAACCGCCACATCCTGTCTTCCGGCAAGACCACTCATACGACGGATGGTCTCCGCCAGGGCGGCAAAAAGTACCGTTATATCATGACCGGTCTTCTTGCAAATGGTCAGTCCTATAACGAGCCGGCTATCTTCGAATTTGAGACAAAGGGTGATTTCCAGAAAGCGGAGTGGTCTCTGGCCCGTCCTAATCCGGAGAATCAGCCGACCGTGGTTCAGATTTCAGGCATTCCTACCGATTATGTCTATGGTTTTATGACCAAGGCGGAGTGGGATGCTACCGATATTAAAGCCATTGTCAATGCAGATCTTGACAGCAAGAATTATATGGTCAGCAAGGAAGACCAGACGGTTTCTCTAGCTATTTCTGAGTCTGGCGCCTATGTTCTCTATGCCTATGGAATTGATGAGAATGCTGCCCCGACGCTGGAGTATAACTATCTCGAGTTTACGGCCACGCAGATCGATTATTCCGGATATGAGGCCTTCCTCGGCACATGGTATGATGCTAATGGCAACAAGTTCGTCATTTCCGAGAAAGATTTCGGCGCCTCCTTCACGGTGAAGGGCTTCGACATGGATGTCGTCGCCGGATATCAGGCCGGTACCATCAAGTTCTATTTCGTTGAATGCGGTACTGACGCGGCCACAGGCCTCCCGGCTTATCTGTTCGGTATCGATCAGGACGATTATCTGGAGGACGCTTCCCAGAATGCGACCGAAGCGTATCTGCTTGCCACCGGTCAGGTGACCGAAAACGGTATCTCAATTGCCGGTCAAGTCTATGACGCGGTTTACAGCGGTACTACTTATAACGAGCAGATCGTCGGGCTCCAGGTCCTTGCCTATGATGAGGCCTCCGGAAAGGTTTACGAGACCGGCAAGAAGATCAGTCTTGCCCTCCCGGTTACTCTTTCTGAGACTTCGCCTACTCCTCCGGATCCGGGCACTCCCGTGTCGTATGAAGATTTCCTCGGTGAGTGGACCATTACCCGCGGCGGCGAAACGGATACCTGGAAGATTTCCCAGAATGTTGCGGGCGAGTCCTACACCATCACCGGAGTGGAATCTGTCAACGAGATTCCTGTCGCAGCTCTCTATGACAGCGCTAACAAAGCCCTGTTGATTCCGGACCAGATTATCGGCAATATCACCGATCCCGATCTCGGTCCGATGGAAGTTTCCGCCCATGGAAAGATTCTCTACCAGGGTAAGGAATACTATGTGACCAGCAGTGATTACAATGATCCGTATATCATCGCTACCGGTGTCATGTCTGCCGACAAGAGCACCATTTCCCTGAGCCCGGGAACGGTGAGTATCAGCGGTATCGGCGAGCTTGATATTATTGGCCTCCAACTGTTCGGCGAAGTGCTGGAAGGCACGAACAAGGGTAAGGTCTATGGCTTCAGCGATAACTATACCGCCTTGCCGAACACGCTCGACAAAGTCGGTGGCGGCGGTGGCGGCGGCGGAGACAATCCGGATTCTTCCTATAGCGCTTTCCTCGGCAACTGGACGGTCCAGCGCGGTTCTGAAACAGACACCTGGACCATCTCCAAGAAGGTGGAAGGTGTCTCCTATACCATCCTTGGCATCGAAAGCGTTACCCTGGATGATGGTTCTCCGGACGAATCGATGGCTGTCGAGGCCACGTTCGACAGCGCCACGTCTTCGATGGTTATCAACGCACAGGATCTTTCGACGTGGACCCACTCGTCGTATGGCCCGATTCAGGACCAGCTTCGCGGCAATATCATGAAAGATGATAAGAAGAGCAGCGTTACCGGTACTTATGTCATTTGCACCGGTGTCGTGACGGGCGACGGTTCGACCATCGAACTTACTCCCGGAACGGTCAATCTAAGCGGTGGAGGCTCATATGACATCATAGGTCTCCAGTTCTATGGTAAGATTCTCGAGGGGCAATATGCCGGCTATAGTCTCTACTACAATGAGGACTATACCGCCCTCCCTAACACGCTGACCAAGGCCGGTGCCAATTCGGCCCCCGCTTCCTGCTCCGTCAAGACAGTCCGTGCCATGGAACCGGCCACGGCTCTTCCTGGAACGGGTGCGATGGTCCGCCTTAAGAGCAATACCATCCAGGCGGTCGTGGGAAGCAAGGTTTCCAGTCTGAAGCAGCTCTCCCGTGCCAGATAATCAGTTTGATGTTTATAATATAATATAGGAAAAGCTTATGAAAGGATTTAAGCTAATGCTTACGACACTGCTCTGCCTGCTGATCGGCATCTCGGCCGCGGCACAGAGGATTACGGTGTCCGGTACGGTTTCCGATGCCAATGGTCCGCTCCCTTCCGCCGCCGTCATGGTGGAGGGATCGACCCAGGGTGTCGTGACCGATCTGGATGGTAACTATTCCATCTCCGTCGCCTCCAATGCGACGCTCGTCTTCTCGAGCATGGGTTACGAGAATCAGATCGTCCCTGTGAACGGCCGTACCCGGATCGATGTCACGTTGAAGGAAGATTCTACCCTCATTGAAGAGACCATCGTCATCGGATATGGTTCGGGTCAGAAGATCTCCAATATTATCGGTTCCGTTACGACGGTCAAGTCTGAAGCCATTAAATCGGCCCCGTCATCTTCGGCGCTCGATATGCTTCAGGGTCAGGTGGCCGGTCTCGCAGTTCTCACCAATGGCGGTGTCGCGGGTGATAACAACGTCTCCATGACCCTCCACGGCGTCGGTTCCCTCGGAGCCAGCTCCACGCCGCTGTTCATCATCGACGGTGTGCCTTCGACCTCTTCTTCTATCCAGAACCTGAATCCTAACGATATTCTCTCGATTTCGGTTCTCAAGGATGCATCAGCCACCTCCATCTACGGTTCCCGTGCTGCGAACGGTGTCGTCTACGTCACCACCCGTGCCGGTTCTTACAATGAGAAGGCTTCGGTGTCGGTCCGTTCCCAGTATGGTATTTCGACTCTGGCCGACTTCACTATGTACGACAACATGATGACCGGTCCTGAGCTGAAGGACTTCTGGGTACGCGCCGGTATCATGAGCTATGAGCAAATCCAGCAGCAGTACATCGACAAAGGATACGATGCGGATACGAAGTGGCATTATTACTATCAGCAGTTCAATAACCCGCAGTATCAGAATGATATCGCTATTGAGGGCGGTGGAGCGAAGGTCGCTTATATGATTGGTGCTTCCCAGTTCCATCAGAGAGGTAATACCATCGGCAACGTCTATGACCGCTATACCGTGCGATCCAATGTCCAGGGCCATCCGAAAAAGTGGCTCCGCGTAGGTATGAATGTCAACCTTTCCTACAGCGAAAGGACCGCCAACGGCAACTGGGGATCCGGTTCTTCGGTAGGTGGCAACAACTATCTTTCCGGGGGTCTTTCGATGATGATCAACCCGCTTTATCCTGCTATCGATCCTATCACGGGCAAGGAGTATGAGAATGAGTATCCGACGGGTCTGCTGAACCAGAAAACCATGTTCAAGAACAGCCTCGGCATCACCACCCGCTATGGCCTCATCGGCAATGCCTATGCCGAGATCACCCTTCTTCCCGGCCTCAAGTTAACGACCCGTGGCGGTATTGACGGATACGCCAACAACTACGATTACAAGCGTCTTCCTTCCTATGCCGCCATCGCCGGCGGTGTCGGCGGACGCAGCATGAGCAACGCCATCGGCTACACGGGTACAATCACCAATACTCTTGAGTATACAAAGGAAATCAACCGCGACCATCGCTTCTCGGTTCTCGTCGGTCATGAGGGTATCCGTAACAGCTACAAGTACTTCTGGGCTTATATCGGGGGATTACAGGATGACCGCCTCCTGGCTCTGGACGCGAGCCTCGGTGACATTGATACTATGGATATCGATGAGAGCCAGTCCGCTTATTCCTTCCTGTCATACCTTAGCCATGCCGACTACAGCTTCAAGGAAAAATATATCTTTGATGCTTCATTCCGTTATGATGCATCCTCTCGTTTCGGCCGTAACAACCGCTGGGCACCTTTCTGGTCTGTCGGAGGTATGTGGAAGATAAAGAAGGAGAGCTTTATGCGCGATGTCAAGTGGGTTGACGATCTCAACCTCAAGCTCAGCTACGGTACCCAGGGTAATGCCTCCATCGGCGAGTACGGTTTCTACGCCCTCGTCGGCACATACGGCTCCCAGTACAACACCGGGACCGGTATGGCTGTCGCCCAGCCGAGCAACTACGATTACGGTTGGGAACAGCAGGGACTGTTTACGGCAACCATCAGTGGCCGCGTCCTGGATTGCCTCGATTTTGACGTTGAATTCTACAACAGAATCACCAGCCGTATGCTGATGGATGTCCCTCAGCCTTATTACAGTGGTTTTACGAGTATGTATCAGAATGTCGGTGGATTGACGAACAAAGGTATTGACATCACTCTCGGTTTCGACGCCCTTCGCGGCCGTGACTATTTCCTCCGCCTGAACGCCACGTTCAACTATAACAGGGAGAAGGTTACAGAACTGTTCAACGGCCTCGACCAGTGGGAAATCAACAATACGGGTATTACCTATGTCGTGGGGCAGCCCGTCAGTTTCTATTATCCGATCTGGGCCGGTGTCGATCCGGAAGACGGCAAGCAGATGTGGTACGTCCCGACGGGATGGGAAGATTATCAGGCTTCGGTTGAGGCCGGTGAGCCGGATCTCAGCCTGATTGACAAGACCGTTACCCGCATGGACCCGGATGCCGTTACGAAAGAATTCGACGAGAACCTCCTCAACCAGAATACAGGTTTCCTTCGTCACAACCCCGTTAACGGTGGTTTCGGCATCTCAGGTGCCTGGAGGGGTCTTGCCATGCAGATGGATTTCGCTTACGTTCTCGGTAAGCACCTGATCAACAACGATGCATACTTCTACAACAACCCGAACCAGTTCCCTGGCTACAACTCTTCCAAGGCTGTTACCGACTACTGGACGGAAGATAACCGCTATGCGAAGTATCCTTCCTGGTCTGACGGTGCAACGATGCGGCTCGATACGCACCTTATCGAGAATGCAGACTTCCTGCGCTTGAAGAGTCTCATCATCAGCTATTCTCTCCCGAGTAAATTCCTTGCCTGGAGCGGTGGGGTGCTGAGCGGTGTCAAGTTCTCCTTCACTGGACGTAACCTCCTGACCTTCACCAAGTATATGGGTGCCGATCCGGAAGTTAATTCCAACCTGGTTCTCGGTCTTCCGGGCAACACCAAGCAGTTCCTCGGCGGTCTTGAGATCACTTTCTAACAGAATCGGGCTTTTAAATTGAAGATTGATATGAAAAATATATTCACAAAAATCCTCCTCTCCGGCATCGCCCTCGCGGCTGTCGTTTCCTGTGAGCTCGACCTCTATCCGAACAGCTCCATCGTTTACGATGAGAACGAAAGCGTGATCAAGAGTAGCAGCGACCTTGTCTCTTTCGAGAATGGCCTGCACATCGCTTTCCGCGGACGCCAGTCTTCGACCTTCTCCTATGTTGACGATCTGATGTTCGACGGGTTCAACGCTGCGACTGATTTCGGTAACAACTTCGGTCCGGTTCACCGTACGGATGCCGACTATAACGCCGGCAACAGCGACATCGAGACCTGCTGGGGTTCGAACTTTACCTCCATTACCAACTACAACATCGCCATCGCCGCGGCCGAGGCCCTGGTCGGGACCGATCTCGAGGCAGATGCTCTCATTATGAAAGGCGAGGCGCACTTCTATCGTGCTTTTACCTATCTGTATCTGGCCCGTCACTTCGGTAAGGCGTACAACCCGGCCACAGCTGCCAACGACCCTTCCGTCCCGAAAATTACCGTCTTCGATACCCAGGCCCGTCCGAAACGCGCTTCCCAGGCTGAGATTTATGCGCTGATCAAGGAAGATCTCGACGCGGCAGCTACACTTCTTGCTGAGGTCGTACCGGAAGCTGGCAAACAGCCTTTTATCCGTCCGACGATCGATGCGGTGAACGCGCTTTATGCCCGTTACTACCTTGATGTCCAGGACTATGCAAATGCCGCCGAAAAAGCTGCCGCTCTTGTTGATTCCGGCATTTACAAGCTTGCTTCGACCAATGCAGAGTTTACGGATGAATATATCAACGATACTGGTAAGGAGCCGATATTCCAGATGGCTGCCAGCATTAAGGAAGTTCCGAATTCGCTGTACGATTATACCCGTATCCGCGTTTCCAACGGAGAAGAAGTCTATGCACCGTATTTCTTCCCTTCCGCCAAGTTGATTGGTGCCTATGAGGATGGCGATCTTCGTCTGAAGAATTGGTTCTCCCCGAATGGAACGGCAGGTCGATTCATCTATCTTCGTGGCTCGCTTAACACAAACGATCAGATCTTGCTCTTTACGAAGTTCCAGGGCAATACGGCTTATTCGAGCGACAACATTCCTTCCGGTTCCAACGCCATCAAGCCTTTCCGTATCGGAGAAATGTACCTGATTGCCGCAGAATCCTATCTGGCTGCCGGTGAGGCCAACAAGGCCGCCCAGTATCTCAACGCGCTTCAGGCTGCCCGCGGCGCAAGTGAAACGCCTGCTACGGTTGAGAATATCCGTAATGAGTGGTTCAAGGAGACTGTCGGTGAAGGTATGCGCGGCATCTGCCTCAAGCGCTGGGGTGTCGGTTTCAACGGCCGTCCCGCCCAAGCTGCGTTAACGGCTGAAGGCCTTGTTGAGACAGGTCCTAACTATGCGGATCGCGTCTTTGACAACGACGACTTCTTCCTCTACACATGGCCGATTCCGAACTACGAACTCAAGATCAATCCGTCCCTCGTGCAGAATGAGGGTTATACCCTGAGTAATTAAATCTTGAAAAGATTATGAAAAGAATATATATATTACTTCTACTTGCTGCCGCAGCGTTGCTGGGCTATTCCTGCGACCGGACGGATCCCTATATCGGCGGCGACGACCCCGATAACTACGGCGCTTTTGTTACCCTTTCTCAGGCGAGTTTTACCGTGACGGAGAATGCTGGTACCTTCACTGTCCCTATCCGCGTACTTAACAACAAGGGCACCGCTTTCAAGGTGACTGTCTCCACAACGGATGGTACGGCCGTAAACGGTACGCACTATTCTATTGTCGAGCCTGCCACGGGCGTGATCGAATTTGAGCCAGCCGATTCCGTCAAGACGATATCCTTCGGACTGACGCATATCCCTGGTTATGCAGAACCGGGTAAGGTGGAATTTTCTTTCTACCTGTCTTCTGCTACGGGCGGTGTGGAAATCGGCGCTCTTCGCAAGGGTACCGTCACCATCAATGATGCTGATCACCCGCTTTCAGATCTGATCGGAGCCTGGACGGTCCACGGATATGATGCCAGTGACGGAACTTCCTATCGAGAGACGACTTATACCATGAACCTCTCTGCATATCAGGGTGATGTGACCAAACTCTATTGCGACGCCATCAATGAGATGCCGATCCAGATGAAGGGATACGGTTTTGAATTCCCGCCGGTATATTGCGATGTCTCCGAAGATAAGAGTACCCTTTCCTTCCCTACAGGACAGCCGGGCGCAGATATGGGCTCCAGCAATGGTGGTGTGCTTGAATTGACATCCGGATACATCGACAACGGTTTCTATGTGAAGGATCTTTCTGCCATTGTTTTCACGAGACAGGAGGATGGTACTTATCGTTGCAATGACGGCATCCTTTGGCTCAATGATTATGTATGGCCTACCTATGGTGGCTATTTCCTGGGTTCAGAGAATGGTGTTTACACGACTTGGACCAAGCAATAAGGAATAACTGATTGTTTATATCAGCCTGCTCCCGGATTAGCGGGAGCGGGCTTTTATCCCCTAAGGATTCACTATGAAAAGAATGCTTATTTTCTCCTTGGCCATCCTGCTGACAGCTCTTTCACTCTCAGCCCAGGAACCGACAACGAACTGGCCGTTCAAGTTTAACGATTTCCAGTCGGGCGCTATCCGTACCCTTGACGGGAGTCTGATCACTTCGTACGAGAACCTGTTCAACATCAACCTGGCCAGCGGCGGCGTCAATTATGTCAACGAGGGGACTATTATGGAAGCCGACATGAGACGCGTCACGTCGGCCCAGATTGCCAATCTTGTCTACATCAATGTCGGAGGGAAAATGCATGAAGTGCTTTTTGAACAGGAGAAAGGTCTTGTGGTCCGGCTTGAAAGCATCGATGTGGAGAAAATGAACAAGACCGATATCGGTTACGGCGTTTCTTCGTCGACGGCGAGTACCAATAAGACGTCGCTGGACTTGCTGGGCTTCGGGGACTGGGAAGGAATCCATTTGACCGGTCAGACATATACCCAGGCCCGTGTGAAGCAGGGCAGTGGCGAACCGCTACCCCTGCGCAGTGACTTATACCTTGTCGTGGACGGCATCCGCATCGATGCGACCAAGACCGCAGTCATGAACCAGCCTTTTGTCGACAAGGCTGAGGCAAAGGCTTTCTTCAAGGTCAACAAGATCAAGTGGGGCAAGGCGGAAACCCTTCCGGCGGTCGTCGGCTTTATCTACGATCAAAAACACAGGGCGCAGTAAACGATTATGAAACAAGAGTTCTTATGTTGCCTCCTCGCCGGCGCTGCTTTGGCGCTTGTGGGTTGTACCCGGGAAATCGAAGGCCCCGGAGAAGAATTGAAGGAAGAAGATCAAGCAGCCGAGAGTCTGTTATTCCCCGAAGACGCGGGAATCGTTCCCGGAGTTGCTATTATTGAGTTTGACGACCAGATGCTGTCTTTGATAGAAGAAGACCTTCAGGCAGGGCAGATTCAGACGAAGTCATCTCCGCTCAATGACATCTTCACGGATTTGGGAATCGTTTCCATCAAGCCGGTTTTTCCCCGAGAAGATGCTCCAGAGTATTGGGAACGCGCACGCGAGGCCGGTCTTCATCGTTTCTATGAGGTGGAATATGCAGCCGAGCGTCCCGTGACACGGGCGGCGGAGGCCCTGTCATCCGTTCCCGGCATTCTTACGGTGGAGCCTCAGCGCCAGATTCAAATCAACGATTTTACCGACCCCTATTATGTCTCGCAGCAGTGGCACTTCAACAACACGTCTAATCCCGACGTTGATGTCAATGTGGTTCCGGTATGGAATGGATACACTACCGGCAATTCTAATGTGATTGTCTCCGTCGTTGACACCGGGGTCGACCTTGAGCACGAAGACCTCGCAGCCAATTGCCTGCCTGCCGGTCCTGACGGAAGTTATAGTTTTACAGGTGGCGGCATCACACTCGAACCGCAGGACCATGGCACCCATGTCGCCGGTGTCATCGCGGCTGTCAATGGTAACGGTAAAGGAGTTTGCGGCCTTGCTGGAGGTGATGCCTCCAAAAATATCCCTGGTGTCAAGATCATGTCCTGCCAGATTTTCGGATCGGGCTCCGGTAATTCAGCTAATGCAATCCGCTGGGGAGCGGACCATGGTGCAGTCATCTCCCAGAATAGTTGGGGATACGTCGTAGACCTTAATCGAGATGGGCAGATCAGCGCCGACGAAATGAATTATGCCAAGAATGTGCGGATTGGTTCCGCGGAAAAAGCAGCCGTGGATTACTTTATCAAATATGCCGGTTGCGATGCTAAGGGTAATCAGAGGCTGGATTCTCCCATGAAGGGCGGGATCGTCATTTTTTCGGCAGGCAACGACAATATCGAATATGGCGCTCCAGCCAACTATGAAGCCGTTCTCGCTGTAGGTGCCATTGACAGGTATGGCCGTCGCTCCTCTTTCTCCAACTATGGAGAGTGGGTGGACATTTGTGCTCCGGGAAGCGCCATTTATAGTACGGTGGTATCCCGCTATGGCTTGATGAGCGGTACCTCCATGGCTTGCCCGCACGTTTCCGGTGTTGCGGCTCTGATCGTATCTTATTGTGGCGGAAATGGCTTTACGAATGATATGCTTTGGACCAAGCTTGTCAATGGCGGCAGACCTGATGTCGTGAATACGGAACCCGGGAAAAACATCGGCCCCCTTGTCGATGCTCTTGGCGCCATTCTTTACGGTGATAGCGGCGATCCCGGAGAAGTGAAGAATTATACGGTCTCCAGCCGTTCCAATAACATTGACTTTACTTTTGCCGTTCCTGCCTCGTCAGAAGGGAATGCGACCTATGCGGCCATGCTATTTGCCAGTAAAGATCGCAGTGCCCTCGAGAATCTCAATCCTTCCAATCCTGGTGCCGGGATCGTCAGTGCCAGTTGCCTTACCAGTACCGCAGCAGTCGGAGCAGAAGTCACGGGAACCGTTTCCGGGCTGGAATTCGATACCGATTATTATGTGACACTGGCCCCTTACTCTTATAGCCGTGTATTCGCTAAAAAAGCGCCTATACAGATAGTCAAAACTGGCGCGAATCATGCCCCGGTCATCAAGCTGGAGAATGATGCCCCTGTGACGCACAAGAACTATGAACAGTTCTCCATCCCTCTGGTTATTGAAGAACCGGATGGCCACGAGATGATTGTCTCTTACAATGCTGCGACACCTGCCGATGATATTATCGTCGATGTCGAGACGGGAGGCTATGTCATTCGGGTAAACGGACCGCTGGCCGATGCCGGTACGCACACTGGAATTGTGACGGCTCGTGACACTTATGGAATGAGTGCATCCCTGGAAGTCTCTTTTACCCTGTTGCCCAATCATGCTCCCAAGGCTTTGCAAACCATTCCGAATCAGATTATAAACGAACTCGGTAAAACGTTAACCATTGATTTTGCAAATCTGTTTGTCGACGAAGACGGGGAGCCGATATCGATTGATGTCGCAGTCAGTGACAAGGATGTCGCTCATGTGACCCGCAATGGTGAACAGATTTACATAACCACCCTCAGCTATGGTTCCTCCACCATTACGATTACTGCCTTGGATGCAAAGAAAGAAAAGGCTGCCATCGTCTTCTCCGTGCTTGTTCGCGAAGAAGGGCAGGAGGTGTCTGTCTATCCCAATCCGGTCGTGGACGTGTTCTATGTCGCTACCGGAGAAGAGGAGGAAAACACTGAGTTCTCCATCTATGGCGCTTCTGGAGCTCTGGTTTATCAGCAAAAGCATGTGACCAGTGCATTCCATCCCGCCGAAATCAATATCCTCAATTGCGCACCGGGTCGTTATAATCTGAGCTTTACCTACGGAGGAAAAGCTTTCAACCGGACCATTATTAAGAAGTAAAAAGAAATAGATAATGAAACGATTTCTACTTATCGCAGTGGCTCTGACCGTCGCCTTTATGTCGGCGTTTGCCCAGAGTGATGCTCTCCCTTTCACACGTATCGAACGAGATCCTGCTGCGTCCGCAATGGCAGGAGCCCCCGTTTCTTCAACATCCTGGACGGCTTATTCTGCATTCAGTAATGCGGCTGTCCTTCCTTTCGCTTCCACTGAGCGGATGGATGCTGCCGTGAGTTACCAGAATTGGGCTCCGGATGTGGCGGGTACGATGAATCTCCAGGCGGGAGTCGCCTTTAAGTTTTCGGACCGCATGGGTCTTTCGCTCGGCTTCGCTTCTCAGACTGGTGCGGCCTATGATGAACTGAACGGGGATGGAAGCGTTGTCGGATCCATTACTCCAAAGGACATGGTTATTGCGGCCGGCTTTGGTTTCGGCCTTTCCGAGTCGCTTTCGTTCGGTCTCAATGCCCGTTTTGCCAAGCAGACACTGGCTCCGGATGCTTCTTATAATGGCGTCAGCGGTGATGTATATGTTTTGTATCGCCCGATGGATGCCCTGAGTCTGACGGCAGGTGTTTCGACCCTTGGATCTTCCGTCAAGTCGGTGACCAAGAAGTCTTTCTCCCAGCCCGCATCGGCCAGATTCGGGGCAACTTACCGGCTGAGCCTTGCTGAGGAGAACGCCATTGAGGCCAACCTCGGGGCTGACTATTACTTCTCCGGGAATTACGGGGTGGCGGTCGGTGCCGAATATGGATGGAAGGGAATGGTATTCGCACGTGCGGGTTACCGCATGGCCTCCAAGGAGGCGGTGATTCCGTCCCATGCGGGCATCGGCCTCGGTGCCAAGTGGAATGGCATCCGTCTGGATGTGAGTTTTTTGACGGCCTCCAAGGCCCTGGGCAATACCCTCGCTGTCGGCCTCGGCTACAGTTTCTAAGATGAAGATTCGTTCGTTTCTTTGGCTGGCGGCAGCCGTGACGGTTGCTGCAGCCTGTTCCGTCCGCGAAGAAGAAGCGGACCTTGTTGCCGCAGATCCGCAGGAGGAGGGAGCCACGATCGATCCCGAGGACTCTTCCATCATCCCCGGCCGGGCGACGCTGGAGTTTGACGACGAGCTGGTCGCCCTCGTTGAGAACGATCTCTCCGAGGGTCTCATCCAGACCCGCTCGTCCGCCCTCAACGACGTCATGGCCGATCTTGGCATCGTGTCGCTCGAGCGCGTTTTCCCGCATGCCGGTCCCTATGAGAAGCTGACCCGCGAAAGCGGCCTCCACCGCTTCTACACGGCCGTTTTTGACGAGACGGTGCCCGTTACGCGGGCTGTCCGTTCCCTGTCGGGCATCCCGGGCGTTGTCAGTGTCACCCCCGAGCACCGCATCTTCAAAAGGGCTGTTTTCGACGACCCCCTGCTCTACAAGCAGTGGCATTATATCAACAGCAGTTATCCGGTCAAGGGTGACATCAATGTCGAAAAGGTCTGGACCGACTATACCACCGGCAGCAGCTCTGTCGTCGTCTGTGTCGTCGACGAGCCGATCGATCCCACCCATCCCGATCTCCAGGGCAATCTCTGGAATGACGGGAACGGCCATACCGGCTACAATTACGCCCGGAGCAGCTACGATCTTTCCATCCGCCCGGATAACGGATGGGGCGATCTCGGCCATGGCACCCATGTCGCCGGCACGATTGCGGCAGTCAATAACAACGGCACCGGACTTTGCGGTATTGCTGGCGGTGATGCCGCGGCCGGCATTCCCGGCGTCCGGTTGATGTCGCATGCGATCTTCTCCGGATATGAGTCCGCTTCCGATAACAATACGGCCCGTGCCATCAAGGATGCGGCCGAAAAAGGCGCCCTGATTTCCCAGAACAGCTGGGGGCCTTCCGCCGACCTCAATTACGACGGAAATATCACCCAGTCGGAGATTGCCAAGTTCCGTACCTATACGATCGATACGTATTTCCCGGCCCTGAAAGCGGCCATTGATTATTTCATTGAGAATGCGGGCTGCGATCCGCAGGGCAACCAGCGGGCCGATTCCCCAATGAAGGGTGGCCTGGTCCTGTTTGCGGCCGGCAACGAAGGGGATTCCGGCGTGGACTGGGACCCGTATGCAGCGTATGAGCCCGTGATCGGTGTCGGCGCTACCCGGGAGAACGGAAACCGGGCCAGTTACTCCACTTTCGGAGACTGGGTCGATGTCGCCGCGCCGGCCGGTGAGGGCTATGCGAGCAGCAGCACCTGGAGCACCCTTCCGAAAAAGGTTGCCAGCGGTTATGGCTATGTGGAAACGACGGACTATTATGGCGGCACCGGCTGGGTCGGTACTTCGATGGCCTGTCCCCATGCCAGCGGCGTCCTGGCCCTGATCATTTCTTATTTCGGGCAGGAAGGCTTTACGGCCGAGGATGCCCGCGCGATCCTGGAGGGTGGTCTTGGCGAGGTCGTCGGCGGCAGTAAGCCGATCGGCGGGCGTCTGGATGCCCTTTCCGCAATTCAATGGGGCCTCGCCCACGGCTATCAGCCCGGAGGCGGAGGCTCTCCCCAGCGGCCTCCGGTGATTACCATGACTGAGAATGAAGTGACGCTTCACGGCCGTCAGCGCCTCACCGTCGGTTTCCAGGTGTCCGATCCCGAGGGCGATGCCTTTACGGTGACGCTCGAAGGCGGCAGCGACGCCGCATCGCTGGAGAATCTCGGCAGCGGCCTTTACAATGTCGTCCTCGAAGGAGAGAAAGCGCCTTTGGGCACCTATACAGCCAAGATTATCGCCCAGGATGAGAACGGACGCTCGTCGTCTGCCAAACTGGTCTATACGATTGTTTTGCCTCCGCTTCCGCCGGATATCGTTCTCGATGCCGCATCGGTCGAGTTCAAGGCCCATGCTTCCGCCACTGTCGGCTTCCAGGTCTCCGACCAGAACGGCGACAGCTTCAGCGTTACGCTCGAAGGCGGCAGCGCTGCGGCTTCACTCGTTGCAAAGCAGGTTGGCCGCTATGAGATTGTGCTGGAAGGCCCCAAAGCCGCTTCCGGAAGCTATGTTGCGACAATCACGGCGACCGACGCCACCGGCCTTGCCGCTACGTCTGAGCTCAGCTACACCATCCTCGTGAACCACGCCCCGAAGGCGGTCAGCCTGCCGGACGGCCTGATTTTCGGCTCGGAAGATGCCGTGCCGCAGTCTTTCCCCGAAGCCGGACTCTTTACGGATGAAGACGACGAAGTGCCGACGGTCCGCGTGGAAAGCAGCGATCCGTCCGTCGCCCATGCGACCCTGGTCTTTACGACCGGTTCCGAGAAGGCCGTCATCGTGACGCCGACCGGCCCCGGACTCGCTTCCATCACCTTTACCGCCACCGATGCCCTCGGCCTGAAGGCGGAGGTGACGATTCCCGTCGTGGTGCGTAAGCCCGGTGAGAATCAGGTCGTTACTTCTTCGAATGTGGTTACGGACGAAATCGACATCCAGATTGACGCCGATAATGCGAACACGCTGGTGCGCATCTATTCCGCTACCGGCTCACTGGTGTTCGAGAAGCTCTATCAGGGCGTATCCTATAAGGAGATGCTGAATGTAGACGTCTCGGACCTCGCTCCCGGCCGCTATATCCTGGAGGTGACCTACCTCGGCCATACGGTCACGAGGACCTTCATCAAGCAATAATAGTAGCAGCACAGGTGCCATGTGGCTTTTTCTCATTGCCGGATCGGCTATCCTGCTCGGGCTTTATGATGTCGCCAAGAAGCATTCCCTGGCGCAGAATGCCCCGCTGACGGTCCTGCTCTGCACGACGGCCCTGACGACGCTCTTCCTCAGTCCCTGGCTCTTCATGGAGCCGGGGACGTTGAACGGGCATCTCGTCCTGGTGCTGAAGGCTGCCATCGTCACGACATCCTGGATTACCGGCATGCTGGCCCTCCAGCTGTTGCCGATTACCCTGGTCAGCACGATGAAGGCGGCCCGGCCGGTGCTGGTGCTGGTTTTTTCCATCATCCTTTTCGGCGAACGGCTGAACGCCTGGCAGTGGGGCGGTTCCGCGCTGGCGCTGGCGGCGATCTTCCTGCTCAGCGTAACAAGCCGGCGCGACGGAGTCGATTTTGTCCGCAGCCGCGGCGTCCTGTATCTCGTGCTGTCGATCCTGACCGGTGCGGCCAGTGCCCTCTATGACAAACACATTCTGCAGGGGCTCCATCTCGATCCGCTCTTTGTCCAGAGCTGGACCAACGGCTATATCACCCTGATGCTTGCCGGAATCATCCTGCTGCGGCGGGCATTGATGCACGAGGCCGGACGGCCGTTCCGCTGGGACTGGACCCTGCTTCTGATCGCCGTGCTGATTACGGCCGCCGATGCCCTCTATTTCTTTGCGCTCCACGACGACGGGGCGCTCCAGTCGGTGATTTCCATGGTCCGGCGAAGCAGCGTGATCGTCACCTTTGTCGTCGGGGCTATCTTCTTCAAGGAGAAAAACCTGCTTCGCAAGTCCGTCGCTCTTTTCGTGATGCTCGTCGCAATGATTCTCATTTTCGTCGGGACACTGTAGAATCCTTCGCGCATTTTTGGCGGTTTTTTCGTAGTTTTGTATCACTAACACGAAAACTGCCATGACCACTATTCAAATTTCGCTCAAATACCAGACGGCCTGGGGTGAGGAGATTGTCCTCTCGACCGGCAAGAAATCCTATCCAATGTCCTATTCCGACGGCTGGATCTGGCAGATCCAGCTGCCGCAGTCGGCCTTCAAGGACGGGGATACCTATGGTTTCCAGCTCGTCCGCTCCGGCGCCGTCGTCCGGGAGGAGTGGCGCAGGCATGTCTTTATGGCCCCGAAGCCCGCGCTCAAGGAAGGCCTGCTCGTGATCCGCGACCGCTGGATCGAACTGCCTGCCGACGCTCCGTTTTACAGCAGCGCGTTTACGGATGTGATTTTCCGGAGAGAGATTCCTCGGCTCGCTTCGCTCGCCCGGAATGACAAAGAGGCGGGCAACTGGACCCTCGTGGTGCCGGCGCCCGAGGTGCGCAGCGACCAGGTCCTGGCGCTTGCCGGCAGCGGCAAGGCCCTTGGCGACTGGAAGAAGATCCACCCCCTCTGCGACACCGGGTTCCCGATCTGGACGCTTCGTATGAAGGTGGACGAACCTTTTGAATACAAACTGGTTATCGCAGATAAAAAGAGCGGGGAAATCCTCTCCTGGGAGCAGGGGCCGAACCACTTCATCGCCGATGTCCCCGGCAAGGGCTGCGCCCTGACGACCGCCGACGTGGTCCCTGTCTTCGGGACGCTTCCCTGGCGGGGTGCCGGCGTTGCCGTCCCGGTCTTCTCGCTCCGGAGCGAAGACAGCTTCGGTGTCGGCGAATTCAACGACATCAAGCACCTGGTCGACTGGGCGGTGGCGACGGGGCAGAATGTCATCCAGCTGCTTCCGATCAACGATACGACGATGACCGGCACCTGGATGGATTCGTATCCCTACAATGCCGTCTCGTCCTTCGCCCTGCATCCGCAGTTTCTGCATCTTCCGGATCTCGGCATCCGCGCCGACAAGCGTTTCCTGGAGCGGAAAGCGGCCCTCAATGCGCTCGGAAAGGTCGATTATGAGGCGGTGAATCAGGAGAAACTCGCCTATGCCCGGAAGGCTTTTGCGCGTCTCGGCGCAGCGGATATGGCCCTCGAAGCCTATCGGCAGTTCCTTTCGGAGGAGGGAATCTGGCTCGAGCCTTATGCCCTTTTCTGCGTGCTCCGCGACATCCACGGCACAGCCGATTTCTCGACCTGGGGCGCCGATGCGAAGTACTCCCCGAAGAAGGCGGCGGCGCTGCTGGAGCAGCATCGCGAGGCGGTCGATTTCTACTGCTGGCTGCAGTACAGGCTCGATCTTCAGCTCAAAGAGGCTGTCGGATATGCCCACCGACACGGCGTCGTCCTCAAGGGCGACCTTCCGATCGGCGTGAGCCGCACCAGCGCCGATGCCTGGACCTTCCCGGAACTTTTCCATATGGATTCGCAGGCCGGTGCACCGCCGGATGCCTTCTCCGTGAACGGCCAGAACTGGGGCTTCCCGACCTATAACTGGGAGAAGATGGCCGAAACGGACTTCGCCTGGTGGAAGGCGCGTCTCCACAAGATGAACGCTTACTTCGACGCTTTCCGCATCGACCACATCCTCGGCTTCTTCCGCATCTGGGAGATTCCGCTCGATGCCGTACACGGCCTGCTGGGCCATTTCAATCCGGCCCTCCCGTATGCGGCGGACGAGCTTGCAGCCGTCGGTTTCGATGTCCGGGGCGGGGCATATGTCACTCCGCTGATCTGTGACTGGGTGCTCGACGAGATCTTCGGCGACCTCGCCGGCGAAGTGCGGACGAAATACATCAAAAACGGCCGCCTCGTGCCCGCCGTCGCTACGCAGCGCAAGGTCCTTGCCGCTTTCCCCGGCGATGACGAGCGCTCCCGCCGGCTCCGCGACGGCCTGATGGGCCTTCTCGAGGATGTCCTCTTTGTCGAGGATCCGCGCAGGAAGGGCTACTACCATCCCCGTATCTCGGGCCAGTTTACCCTGACCTACCGCAGTCTCGAAGAAGGGAAGAAACAGGCCTTCAACACACTGTACAACGATTTCTTCTATCGCCGCCACAACGACTTCTGGAAGGAGTCTGCCCTGTCGAAGCTGCCGTCCCTTCTCGGCGCGACCGGCATGCTCGCCTGCGGAGAAGACCTCGGCATGATTCCGGACTGCGTGCCGGAGGTGATGGCGGGCCTCGGCATCCTGTCTCTCGAGATCCAGCGGATGCCGAAGGCGGTTACCGAGACCTTCGGCCGCCCGGAGACCTATCCCTACCGGTGTGTCTGCGCCTGCGGCACCCATGACATGTCGCCCCTTCGCGCCTGGTGGGAGGAAGATCCCAAGGCGACGCAGCTCTACTACAATACGATTCTCGGCATCGACGGCGATGCGCCGCATTTCTGCGAGCCCTGGATTGCCGAGCGGATCGTCCGCGACCATCTCGCATCTCCGGCCATGCTGACGATACTTCCGCTGCAGGACTATCTCGCCACCGACGGCGACGTCCGTTACGGAGGCGATCCCGCCGACGAGCGGATCAACGTTCCCGCCATCCCGCGTTACTACTGGCGCTACCGGATGCACTGCACGCTGGAGTCCCTCCTCGCCGACAAGGACCTCTCCTCCCGCCTACACGACCTGGTTTCCGCCAGCGGCAGGGGAAAGTAGAGCCCCCACGGTCACGCCTCACGGGGTGACGGGAACAAGAGTCGTCATTCCACGGCCCCGGACCGTGGAATCTTATCGCTCCATCCAATTGATGAAGCCATCGGCTCTCGCACGGGAAACCGTAAGGTCCGTGAGAGGGTCGATGCCTTTTTTGAGGCTGATGCGGTAGCGGCCGCCGAGGATGCGGTCCATGCTGTCGATGGCCTGCTCGTTGATGATGCACGAGCGGGAGATGCGGTAGAAAGCCTGCGGATTGACTGCTCCTTCGAGCGTGTCGAGCGAGTCATCGAGCACGTAGGTCTTGCCGCCGAAGGTGACGAGGTAGGAATTTTTCGCCTCGGAATAGAAATAGGCGATGTCGCGAACGTCCACCGGTACGATGCGGTCGTTGAGCCGCACGAGGAAGCGTTCCTTCTGGGTCACGGCCGGGCGGAGGGTCCCCCTGGTGGCGCCGATCCGCTCCCGGGCGCGGGAGACGGCCCTCTGAAGGGCTTCGGGATCAATGGGTTTGAGCAGATAATCCAGCGCCTCGGCCTCGAAAGCCTTGACCGCGTACTCCGTGTAGGCCGTCGTCATGATGACGCGGGCGGTCACGGCAACCTGCTTGAAAATATCGAAACTGGAGCCGTCCGAAAGCTCTACATCCATGAAAATGAGGTCCGGGGCAGGGAAGCGGACGGGGTCGCTGCCGTTGTAGGTCTTGAGGAAGGCGACACTCTCGGCCACGGAGCCGGTCTGCCCGATGAGGGTCAGATCGGGATACTGCCGCGACAGGATGCCGGCGAGGTTCGCGCGGGCGATGGGTTCGTCTTCGATGATGAGTACCTTGATGTCCATGGAGAGAGAAGGGGATTATTTGATTAAGGGCACGCGGACGGTGAACCGGGCGCCGTCGTTATGGATTTCGATTTCGCGGTCGCAGATGTCCCTGTAGCGGGACTGGATATAGTGGATACCCACGCCGGTGGAGGCGGAAGGAGTCGTCCGGGGCTGGATGTTGTTGCTGACGATGAACCAGCCTTCTTCGGTGGTGACGGTAACCCGGAGGGGATGCTCCGGGGAGAAGGCGTTGTGCTTGACGGCGTTCTCAAGCAGGATCTGGATCGAGCAGGGGACTATTTTCGTGTGCAGCTCCTCATCGCGGACCGTGACGCTGGTGACGATGGCCCCCGGGAAGCGGACTCTCATGAGGTCCATATAGTTCTTGGCGAAGAGCCGCTCGTCGGCGAGCTGGACGAGAGCCTCGCCTTCATGGACGGTCATATAGCGGTAGAGCGCCGCCAGACGGCGGATATAGTCCTTGGCCGCTTCGTTGTCCGGCTCGACGAGCCCGTCGAGAATGTTGAGCGAATTGAAGAGAAAGTGCGGGTTGACCAGGTTTTTCAGCGTGTGGTAACGCAGGTCGGCCCGGTGGCTCCGCTCCCGCTCCCGCATGGCGATGCCGTAGAGGATGGCCGAAAAGACGAGCACCAGCAGGAAGGCCGTCAATTCGGTCGCGAGACTGGCGGAAAAAACGAAGCCCTTGTAGTGGAATCCGTCCGAGAAGAGATTGAGTGACAGGCGGATGACCATGACCCCGACGATGGCGAGAATCAGCAGCCCGATGCGGGAATGACCGCCGCTGCCGCTGTGTCCCCTGAAATGCCGGGCGCTGAGGTGGAGGGCCCATCCGATGGCCTCCGTCGTCAGGAAGGTCGCGATGGAGTGGGGGAGCCATTCCGGCGACGGGATCAGGTAGTCCAGCCCCCTGGCGCCGAGGGTGCCCAGCACGAAACCGGCCACATTGACCAGCAGGATCGCCAGCGCGGACCATTCGACCTTCAGCCGGTGGCTCAGGCAGAGGATCACCGTCATCACCATGGTCATCAGCGTCAGCAGCGTCGTATCGGGGACCCCGGCAATAGCGCACAGGGCACATACCAGGGCATGGGCCAGGGCGAAAAGGTGGATCGTCAGGGCGAGACGGAAGCGGCGCGGATATTTCATGGTGTTTCGGTTCGCTGCGCGAAAATACACCAATTCGCCGACAAAAGCAAATTTTCCGTTCGTCGGGAAAACTGTGCCTTCTGTCGGAAAAAACGCCCTCCTTTCCGGGCAGTAATTTTCCTAAAGGAAAAAATAAGGTATCTTTGACCCCGATTGCAACCAATAATTACTAACACGATGCAGAGCAAACAGCTGTCCTTCTGGGACATGTTCAATCTGAGTTTTGGCTTTTTCGGCGTGCAAATTGCGTACGCCCTGCAAAGCGCCAACATCAGCCGTATCTTTGCTACGCTCGGCGCGGATCCGCACCAGCTTTCCTTTTTCTGGATCCTGCCTCCGCTGATGGGCATGATTGTCCAGCCGCTGATCGGCAAGTATTCGGACCGCACCTGGAACCGTATGGGCCGCCGCAAGCCTTATCTTCTGATCGGTGCCATCATCGCCGTCCTGGTGATGATTCTGCTTCCGAACGCCGGCAGTCTCGGCCTGTCCACGTCGTATGTCCTTCTCGGGCTCAACAGCGCGATGTGGTTCGGCCTCTTCTCGCTGATTTTCCTCGACACGTCGATCAATGTGGCCATGCAGCCGTTCAAGATGATGGTGGGGGATATGGTGACGGAAGAGCAGAAGACCGAGGCCTACTCCATCCAGAGTTTCCTGTGCAACGCCGGCCAGCTCGTCGGTTGCCTGGCCCCGTTCCTGCTGACCTCGATCGGCGTTTCCAATGAGGCTCCCGAAGGCGTCATCCCGGATTCGGTCATCTATTCCTTCTATGCCGGAGCTGCCATCCTGATCCTTTGCGTCATCTATACTTTCGTCAAAATCAAGGAGATGCCGCCGAAGGAGTATGCCGAGTTCCATGGCATCGATCTCAATGCCCCGAAAGAGCAGGGCGGCGGGAATCTGCTGAAACTCCTGGTCAAGGCCCCTGCCACTTTCTGGCGCGTGGGACTGGTGCAGTTCTTCTGCTGGGCCGCTTTCCTGTATATGTGGAACTACAGCCCGGGCACCATCGCCGCCAATTGCTGGGACACCACCGACGCGGCCTCGCCCGCATACCAGGCAGCCGGCAACTGGGTGGGCGTCGTCTTCGCCTGCCAGGCCGTGGGCGCCGTCCTCTGGGCCCTCGTGCTCCCGAAGTTCCGGACCGTCAAGCTGGGCTACATCGTGAGCCTGCTGATCGGGGCGGCCGGATTTGCATCGCTGCTGTTCCTGCACGACAAATATGCCATCTGCGTTTCCTATACACTGATCGGCATGGCCTGGGCCGCGATGCTCGCGTATCCATTCACCCTGCTGACCAACGCCCTTGAGGGCAACCCGTATATGGGATCGTACCTCGGCCTTTTCAACTGTACGATCTGCCTGCCGCAGATTGTCGCAGCGGCAACGGGCGGAGCCGTCCTTCACCTTCTCGGCAGCGCTCAGCCGCGGATGATGCTCCTTGCCGGCATCTTCCTCGTAGCCGGCGCCTGCTGCGTCCCGCTGATTAAGACAAAATCAACCAACTAAATACTATTAACTACAAACCAACTCCATGAAAAGGATTATTACCGCACTCTCCGTTGTGCTCTTTTGCAGCATCTTCGGTCAGACCGTAGCCGCCCAGGGCGGTTACACGGTCAAGGGAGTCGTGGTCGACGAGGCCGGTCCCGTGATCGGCGCCACCGTTCTCGAACAGGGAACGAGTAACGGCGTCTCGACGGGCCTCGACGGCGACTACGTCCTTACCGTTTCGGGTCCGAACGCCGTGGTGGAAATCACCTGCATCGGCTATACGACCCAGTCCTTCCCGGCAAATGCCGTCCCCGCCCGCGTCGAACTCAGGGAGGATACCCTCTTCCTCGATGACGTCGTCGTGATCGGTTACGGTACCGTCAAGAAGACAGACCTTACCGGCTCCGTTACTTCCCTCAAGCCGGATTCCAAGAACAAGGGCGTTGTCGTCAGCCCGCAGGACATGCTCGCCGGTAAGATTGCCGGTGTCAACGTGACCAGCAGCGACGGTACCCCGGGCGGCGGCGCTGCCATCCGTATCCGCGGCGGCTCCTCCCTGAACGCCTCCAACGATCCGCTCATCGTTATCGACGGAATTCCGATGGACAACAACGGCGTCAAGGGTCTCGCCAACGGTCTTTCCCTTGTCAACCCGGCCGATATCGAGAGCTTCAACGTCCTGAAGGACGCTTCCGCAACCGCCATCTACGGTTCCCGCGGCTCCAACGGTGTCATCATCATCACGACCAAGAAGGGCCGGATGAACCAGGCACCTTCCGTTACCTACAACGGCAGCGTTACTGCCGGTATGCGCCGCAAGAGCGTCGAGGTGATGGACGGTGACGAGTATCGTGCCTTTATCCGCAGCAAGTATGCTGAAGGCAGCGATCCCGTCAACGCCCTCGGTGACGCCAATACGGACTGGCAGAGCGAGATCTACCGCGTCGCCATCAGCCATGACCACAACATCACGCTGACCGGCGCCACGTCCTTCTCCCCGTACCGCCTCTCCCTAGGTTATACCGACGAGCAGGGTATCCTGAAGACCTCAGACTTCAAGCGTTTCACCGCTTCGGCTACGGCCAACCCGCAGTTCCTGGACAAGCACCTGACTCTCAATCTCTCCGCCCGCGGCATGTTCGCCATGAGCCAGTATGCGGACGGTGGTGCCATCGGTGCCGCGGTCTGGATGGATCCGACCAAGCCGGTGCGTGACTACGATTCCCCGGATGCCGCCAACTTCGGCTACTATTCCGCATGGAAGACCAACGGTGCCGCCCTCAACGATCCGAACTATCCGAACAACGCCAACTCGCTGGCTACCGCCAACCCGGTCGCTGTCCTCAACCTGAAGGATGACAAGGCATACAGCCGTTCCTTCGTCGGCAGTGCCGAGCTGGATTATATGGTCCACGGCTTCGAGGATCTCCATCTGCACGCTACGCTGGGTGCTGATATCTCCAGCGGCCACCAGAACACGAATGTCCAGCCGACCTCCCCGTATGCCTTCTACTATGGCAGTTACGGCACCGACCGCATCCTCAAGCGTTCGCATACCCTGAACACCTATGCCCAGTATGCCCATGATTTCGGCAGCGATCATCACTTCGACATCATGGCCGGTTATGAGTGGCAGCACTTCTGGAGAAAGCAGAACAACGACTATGTGGGTTATTATCCCGAGACCAATACGGGCCTCGACGAGGATGGCAACCCGCTTGCCGGAACGGAGCGTCCGCATACGCCCTATCGCTACGAAACGGAAAACTACCTCGTTTCCTTCCTCGGCCGTGCGAACTATTCCTACCTGAACCGCTATCTCTTCACGGCGACCTTCCGTTATGACGGTTCTTCCCGTTTCTACAATCACTGGGCCCTCTTCCCGTCCTTCGCTTTTGCCTGGAAGGCCTCTGAAGAAGCGTTCATCAAGGACCTCGGCCTCTTCTCCGACCTCAAAGTCCGTCTCGGTTACGGCAGCACGGGCCAGCAGGAAGGTATCGGTGACTACAACTACTTCCCGACCTATACCAAGGTCGCGAATGACAGGGGTGTTTATTCTGTCGTCGGTTCCGGCGAAATGTATCGTCCGGACGCATACGACAAGGAACTCGAATGGGAAAAGACCAAGACCTATAATGTCGGTGTCGACTTCGGATTCCTGAATGACCGCCTGACCGGTAGTGTCGACTGGTACTATCGCAAGACGACCGACCTGCTGAACAAGCGTTATGTCGCCGCGGGTTCCAACTTCCGCAACCAGATCTGGTCCAATATCGGTTCCCTCCGCAACACGGGTGTCGAGCTTTCTCTCGACTGGAAGGCCATCGAGTCCCGCGACATCTTCTGGACCATCAGCGGCAATATCACTTACAACGACAATCAGATTACCGAACTCATCGGCGAAGAAGGCTATTACATCCCGACGGGCGGCATTTCCGCCGGTACCGGTAATACGGCCCAGGCCCATACTGTTGGCCAGCCCGCCAATTCCTACTATGTCTTCCAGCAGATCTACGACAAGAAGACGGGCCTTCCGATCGAGGGCGCTTTCGTCGACCGCAACAAAGACGGTGTCATCAACGAGGCCGACAAGTATTTCTACAAGAGCCCGTTCGCTCCCTGGACAATGGGCCTTTCCACCCGCTTTGAGTACAAGCACTGGGATGTGGGCATGTCCCTGCGTGCCAGCATCGGCAACTATGTCTACAACGACCTTGAGGCCGGCTCGGGCAACCTGAGCGACGTCTGGTCCAACAGTACGTGGTTCGGCAACCGTCCGAAGATGGTGCTCGAGAAAGACTGGCAGACTTACGATTCCGTCCTATCCGACTACTTCGTCCAGAACGGTTCCTTCCTCAAGTGTGACAACATCACCGTGGGTTACAACTTCGCCGGCCTCTTCGGCAAAGGCGAAGCCGGCAAGGGCGTTGGCGGCCGTGTCTATGCCACCGCATCCAACGTGTTCTGTCTGACTCCTTACAAGGGTATCGACCCGGAAGTCTTCCAGGGTATCGACAACAATCTGTATCCTCGTCCGATGTCCTTCATCCTCGGTCTGACGCTCAATTTTTAATGCTTTGAGAAGATGAAAAATATTAAGCATATCATTGTTTCCGCCCTGTCTCTTGCGGTCCTCGGTGCCGGGAGTCTCTCCTGCGTGGGTGACCTCGACGTAACGCCGCTCGATCCGAACAAGCAGTGGCTGAACGGCAACTATGACGCACTGTTCAACAAGTGCTACGCTACCATCACCATGGCCGGAAACGGCGGTGCCGACGGCGACTCCGATGTCGACAACTTCGACGGCGGTATGTCCCCGCTCTTCCGTCAGCTCTGGAATGCGAACGAACTCACTACCGACGAGGCTATCTGCGGCTGGGGCGACGAGGGTATCTCCACCTTCTGCAACAACGGCTATGACGCTTCCCACCCGATGCTTCGTGCCCTGTATTACCGTATTTATGTCGGTCTTTCCATCTGTAACCACTATCTTGACGAAGCGGCGGACTACAATGCGCAGATGACGGCTGAGGTTCGCCTCATCCGTGCCCTGCACTATTACCTGGCCGCTGACCTGTTCGGCAATGTTCCTTTTACGCTGGAGGTCTCTTCCGACCTTCCGAAGCAGAAGAACCGTGCTGATGTGATGAAGTGGGTGGAGGAGGAAATCCTCGAAATCGAACCGGATCTGGCCGATCCTCTGCCTAAGAAATCCACGGATGAGGGCTATGGCCGTATCGACAAGGCGGCTGCCTGGAATCTCCTCTCCCGCCTCTACCTCAACTGGGAGGTCTATTGCGGCGAGGCCCGTTGGGCGGATGCTGCCACTTATGCCAAGAAGGTACTGGATTCCCCGTATACCCTGTACAAGACTCCGACCACCCGGACCGAAGGCGATGTGACCCATACCTGGACCGCCTATCAGAAACTCTTCATGGGCGACAATGGCGAAAACGGTTCTTCCGTCGAGGCCATCTGGCCCTGCCTGGGTGACGGCAAGACGACGACCAGCTACGGTAACGCCTTCTTCCTGATCGCTTCCACCTTCAATGCCGACATGCATGCCAATCCGCTCATGCCGGATGCCAGCAACGGTTCTTCCGATGGCTGCTGGGGTGGTAACCGCGCCCGTCCGGATCTCGTCAAGAAGTTCTTCCCGGGAGCTGCAGCGCCGAACGCACCTTCCTATCAAATGACAGTTTCTGCCGGTGACGACCGTGCTATTTTCTGGGGCGAAGGCCGCACGCTGGAGATTGAGACGGTTACCGAGTTCAAGGAAGGTTTCTCCGTCGCCAAGTTCGTCAACTTCTATTCCGATGGCGGCAACCCGCACGATGCGAAGTTTACCGACACGGATCTCTTCTTCATGAGAGCCGCGGAGGCTTACCTGACCTATGCCGAGGCTACGGCCCGCCAGAACGGTGGCAATGCCACTGCTGAGGGTGTCGCCCTGCTCGACGAACTCCGTGCCCGTTCCCACGCTGCCGCAAAGGGCGCCTACACGCTCAACGATATCCTCGACGAGTGGAGCCGCGAGTTCTTCTTCGAGGGCCGTCGCCGTGTCGATCTCGTCCGTTTCGGCAAGTTCGGCGGAGAGAATAATTACAACTGGGCCTGGAAGGGCGGCGTCGCTACCGGCACGAACTTCCCCGAGACCAAGAATATCTTCGCGATCCCGACGACTGACATCGTCGCCAACACGAACCTGGATCAGAATCCGGGTTATTAACAGATATCCGATATGAAAAAGATATTTTCCCTATTATCCGCAGCAGCGCTCCTTTTCCTCGGCGTTGCATGTACTGAAGAAAGAGTAGAACTGGACGAGGCCCAGTGCACGGCTCCGGTGCTGCTCAACTATTCCACGGACGGTGGCGTCAAGGCTGAGTTTACTCCCGGACAGGTCAATGTCAACTCTGCCTTTGCCAAGCATACGCTCGCTATCGTCAAGATGAACGGCGCATCCGTCTCCCAGAATATTGCTTCCAAGGAGACTGTCGGCACGGGTTCCTCTGTCGTTGAGGCATCCGTCAAGGACATCAGCCGCGCCTGTGTCAAGCTCGGCGCTTCCGAAGGCGATGTCGTCTCCCTCGAGCTGGTGGTCAGAGTCCTTCTCAACACCTCGCTCTCTTATGGCAGTGTCGATTCCGAAGGGACGATTCCCATCGAAAGCTATGAGGTCGTCCTTCCTGTCGGCAGCCCGTACAAGGAGTACACCGAGAAGAGCGACTGGAGCCTGATCGGTTCCATGGCCGCATATGGAATCAGCTGGGACAAGGATCTGTGCATGTGGACCGACGGCAATGGCAACCATGTCGCCGCACACGTCACCCTGAAGGCCGGCGATGAGGTCAAGTTCCGCAAGGATCAGGGCTGGGGCACGAACTTCGGTGGTGACTTCGCTTCTCTCGACAGCGAATTCGCCGTGAGCCAGGATGGCCCGAATATCAAGATCGCTACCGACGGCGTCTATGATCTGTTCCTCTATGCCGAGGCTGGCAAGGCCATGGTGGCTGCCGCATATGATCCGATTCCGGATTATACCCAGGAAAGCACCTGGAGCGTGATCGGTTCCCTTTCTGCATACGAAATCAGCTGGAACGGTGATATCGCGATGATCTCCGACGGTACCAGCCATGTCGCACTCTCCGTCTCGCTGGGTGCCGACGACGAGTTCAAGTTCCGCAAGGATGCCGGCTGGGGTACGAACCTCGGCGGTGATTTCGGTGGCCTGGATAACGAGTTTACGGTCACTCAGGATGGTCCGAACATCAAGGTGGGTGTCGAAGGTGTCTATGACCTCTATGTCAACCCGGATGCCGGAAAGGCGAAGGTGACGGAGGCTGCAGGCCTCAAGGTCTCCACCATCATCGGTGACGAGCCGGGTCCTGAGGATCCGCCGCAGCCCGATCCTGTGACCGGCTGGAACATCATCGGTCTCAACGGCGACTGGGACAATGACGTCCGTGCCACTGAGAAGGAAGGTGTCTGGACGGCCTATATCACCGCTACCGATGAGACAACCTTCAAATGGCGCAAAGATGGCGACTGGGCTGAGAATTACGGTTTGCCGGGCGGCGCTTCCTACACGATGAATACTCCTTTCCAGGCTGTCCAGGGAGGCGAAAATATCCCTGTCACTGCCGGCTTCTACAAGGTTGTCCTCGATCTGACGAACGAGTCGAACCCGCTTATCACGGTCTTCGACGATTTCGAGATCTACTCCCTGATCGGTGACTTCAACGGCTGGGGTGCCGATGTCGACCTGGAAGAGGTCGGATCCGGTATCTGGGTGAGCCCGGCAACGGCGCTGACCACCGGTGGCTTCAAGATCCGCAGCGGTCACGACTGGTCGCTCAGCTGGGGCGGTACGCTCGTCGATCTCGGCGTCGCTTTTGATGCCATCAGCGACAACGGTCCGAATATCGTCGTTCCCTCGGATGGCGAATACATCGTCACCTTCGACAAGCCGAACCTCAAGATCACGGTCGAGCCTGCGCTTCCGTCCAACACCTGGAGCCTGATCGGCGTCAACGGTGACTGGAACAACGACATCTTCATGTCCGAGCTCATGCCCGGCGTGTGGGTGAGCCCCGAGGTCGAAATCACCAGCGAAGGCTGGAAGGTCCGCTTCAACCACGACTGGGCCGTCAACCGCGGTTGCGCTGACATCCACCTCGCCGGCGAATTCGGCAAGGCTGTCCAGGACGGCGGCAATGTCTCGATTACGGGTAAGTTCAAGGTCATCTACAACGCCAACAACGAGACGATCGGTACGCTGGTCTGGGGCGTTGTCGGTTCGATTGCGTCCATCCCCGGATTCAGCTGGAATGCCGACGTCCCGATGAACCTCGCCTCCGATGGCAAGTGGTACAGTATCCCTGTGACCCTCGCCGAGGGCGACGAGATCAAGATCCGCCGCGGAGCTGCCTGGGATGAGAACTATGGCGGTACCTTCGGCGAGGCCAACGCGCCGTTCTCCGCCGTTTCCGGTGGCGACAACATCAAGGCTGCCGGTACCTACATGGTGGTTTACGATCCCGCTAACGGAACCCTCGAACTGAGCAACCGGTTCTGGGGCGTCATCGGTGATTTCAGCAGCTGGGGTGCCGACCTCTATATGCTCTTTGACGGTGCCAAGTGGAACGCTTACGGCCAGAACCTCACCGGCGGCTGGAAACTCCGCCAGGGCGCTGACTGGAGCGTCAACCGCGGTGGTACGCTGGTCGAGGCCGGTGTCCCGTTCGCCGTTGAGAACAACGGTCCCAACGTCGACGCTTCCGTCTACCAGAACTACGACATCGTCTACGACCCTGCTGCCGAAACGATCACCGTCGGCTAGCCCCTCCCGGCTCGCAAACTCTTCTAAAAGGCGGGACCTCCACACCGGAGGCCCCGCTTTTTTCGCTTGACAAGCCGGGAATTATTGATTATATTTGTAGGCATGACGTGATGGGTACGGATATGGCCACTGACTACATGGATTTGCTCGAGCTCCAGCAGCGGATCAAGGAAGGCATTGAGGATGCCTTTCCCGGGCGGATTTGGGTGAAGGCGGAGATCAGCCAGTGGAGTCCGCGCGCCAACGGGCATTGCTATCTGAGCCTGTCGGAGAGCCGGGACGGCCGGGTTGTCGCCGAGGTCCGTGCGATGATCTGGAAGTGGAATTATCTCCAGCTGAAGACCTTTTTTGAGGAGGCGGCTGGCCAGCCGCTCCAGGCGGGCATCACCGTCCTCGTGCGGGTCGAGGTCAGCTACAGCGAGCTCTACGGCATCAGCCTTTTCATCGATGACATCGACCCTGCCTTCACCCTCGGCGAAGCGGCCCTCGAGCGCAAAAGGACCATCGAGCGGCTGACCGCCGGGGGCTATATGGACATGCAGAAGGAGCTGGCGCTTCCGCCCCTGCCGCGCCGTCTGGCGGTGATTACTTCCCGGACGGCCGCCGGATATGGCGATTTCCGCCGGCATCTGCTCGAAAACGAAGCTGGATATGCCTTCGAGCTGGACCTGTATGAAGCCCTGATGCAGGGCGAATCGGCCCCGGCGTCGATCGTCTCGGCGCTGCAGCAGGCCCGGGAGCGGGGCGGCTACGATGCCGTACTCATTCTTCGGGGCGGCGGCAGCGAGCTCGACCTCGCCTGTTTTGACGACTATGACCTGGCGGTCTCGATTGCGACCTGCCCGCTGCCGGTGGTGACGGCGATCGGACACGACCGGGACGTGCATGTCGCCGACATGGTAGCCAGCCGTTCGGTCAAGACGCCGACGGCGCTCGCGGATCTCTTCCTCGATGCCTTTATGGAGGAGGATATGCGGCTGGATACGCTGGAGTCCCGTATCACGATGGCGGTTATGCGGCGTTACCAGACCCTGGAGGGTATCCTGGACCGGGCGCTCTATCGCCTGCGTTTTGCCGTGGAGAGCCGTCTCGGGAAGGAAGAGGCGCTGTTAAAAGTGAAGGAGGCCCTCATCGGGGCTTCCGACCCGCGGAAGATCCTCTCTCTGGGCTATGTGCTGGTGACCGGCAGTGATAATAAAGTGCTCAAAAGCGCCCGCGGGGCCCGGGTCGGGGAGCGGATCGGCGTCCGTTTTTCGGACGGTGCGGTGCGGGCACGGGTGGAGGAAGTAAGTGAGGGACAAGAGATTTCTCGACTTCGCTCGAAATGACAAGACTTCGCTCGAAATGACAGTGATTATGGAAGAAAAATTTGATTATACAAAGGCGATTGCGGAGCTGGAAGAAATCGCCGCCAAGGTGGAAAACCCGGAAACGAAGCTCGACGAGATCGACGCGCTCGTTCTCCGCAGCAAAGAGCTTCTCAAAGGATGCCGCGAATATCTGCGCGGGGTCAAGGACAAACTGGACAGCCTGGATCAGGAATAACACTATAACTATGAAAAAGATCTACAAGACCGACCCCTGGCTCGAGCCTTTCAAAGAGGCCATCGAGGCCCGCCATGCGCGAATCCTCGGGATGAAGGAGCACATCGCCGGGAAGGGCCTTCTCAAGGACGCGGTCAACAACCACATCTTCTATGGTCTCCACCGTCGCAGCGACGACGGCAGCTGGATCTTCCGCGAGTGGGCGCCCAACGCCACGAAGATCTACCTCATCGGCGACTGCAACAACTGGAAGCGCACCGACGCTTATGCCCTCAAACCCACCGGCGGCGGCAACTGGGAACTCAGCCTGCCGGAGATGTTCCTCAGCCACGGCGAGCTCTACAAGCTCTTCGTCGAGTGGCCGGGCGGGGCGGGGGAGAGGCTCCCGTCGTATGCCACCCGCGTGGTGCAGGATCCCGTCACGAAGGTATTCTGCGCGCAGGTCTGGGCCCCGGCCGAGCCCTATGTCTGGAAGCATGGTCATGCCGGCAAACGCCCCCATCCGCTCATCTACGAATGTCATATCGGCATGTCGAGCGAGCAGGAAAAGGTTGCCTCCTTCGAGGATTTCCGCCGCGACGTGCTGCCGCAGGTGAAGGAACTGGGTTATGACACCATCCAGATCATGGCCCTCCAGGAGCATCCCTACTACGGCTCCTTCGGCTATCAGGTGTCCAATTTCTTTGCGCTGAGTTCCCGTTTCGGTACGCCCGAGGAGTTCAAGCGCCTGGTCGACGACGCCCACGGGAAAGGCATTGCCGTGGTGATGGACATCGTCCACAGCCACAGCGTCGACAACGAAGCCGAGGGGCTTTCCAATTTCGACGGCCGCGAGGATCTCTATTTCTACAACGGACCGCAGGGCCGTCACCCGGCATGGGGCTCCCGCTGCTTCGATTACGGCAAGGACGAGACGAAATACTACCTCCTTTCTAATGTGAAATACTGGATGGAGGAATACCGGATCGACGGTTTCCGCTTCGACGGCGTGACCTCGATGCTCTACTGGGACCATGGTCTCGGCAAGGATTTCGGCAACTATGCGCTCTATTTCGACAGCGGCGTCGACGAGAATGCGGTGACCTACCTGGGCCTGGCGAACATCCTCGTCCGCGAGATGAATCCGAACGGCTTTACCATCGCCGAGGATGTCTCCGGCATGGCCGGCCTCGCCGCTCCGCTTGCCGCCGGCGGCGTCGGATTCGACTTCCGCATGGCGATGGGCGTTGCGGACCACTGGATCAAGTGGATCAAGGAAAAGAGCGACGAGCAGTGGTCCATGGGCGAAATCTGGTGGGAACTGACCAATAAGCGCGCCGACGAAAAGACCGTCTCCTACGCCGAATGCCACGACCAGGCGCTCGTTGGCGACAAGACCCTGATTTTCCGCCTCGCCGACAAGGAGATGTATTTCTCGATGAACAATGATTCCAAAAACGGCATTGTCGACCGGGCCGTGGCGCTCCACAAGATGATCCGCCTGGTGACCGCCGCGACCGCCGGGGACGGCTATCTGACCTTCATGGGCAACGAGTTCGGCCATCCCGAGTGGATCGACTTCCCGAGGGAGGGGAACGGATGGTCGTATAAATATGCCCGTCGCCAGTGGTCGCTCTGGCGGAACGGTCTCCTCCGTTACGGCCGTCTCCGCGCCTTTGATGCGGCGATGGTCCACCTCCTCCGCAGCGAGCAGATCCTCTCCGTCCGTCCCGAAGCCCTGGTGCTCGACGAGGAGAAGAAAATCTTGATTTTCAGGCGGAATAATTGTATCTTTGCACTTAATTTCAATGCCGTGGGATCTTTTAGCGACTACGGGTTTGCCGCCCCTGACGGCGTATGGGAAACCGTGTTGAGCACAGATGCGCCTGAGTTCGACGGCTTTGACCGTGTCAAGAAGGGTGAGCGGCACTGTATGCTCCAGGAGAAATCCCCGAACGGGCCGTCCTGCTACGCCCATTCGCTGAAGCTTTACCTGCCCGCCCGCAGTGCCCTGGTCCTCAGGAAAATGGATTGAAACGAACAATAGTACTAAATATCGCGATATGGCTTTTTTGAAATTCAACAAGTCTGAACTCGTCAACCTGTCCTATTCGCTCAAACGGGAGATCATCCTGGCGAACAAGACGGGCGCGTATTGCAATACGTCGATCGTGACGTGCAATACCCGGCGTTATCACGGACTCCTCGGAGTTCCGATCGATGGGTTCGGCGGCGAGAAGTATCTCCTGCTCTCCTCCCTGGACGAGAGCCTGGTCCTCGGCGGACGCCGGTTCAACCTCGGCATCCACTGCTATGGAGATATCTATGAGCCGCGCGGACACAAATACATCGTCGATTTCGATGCCGATCCCGTGCCGCAGATCACATACAAGATCGGCGAAATGGTCTTTACGAAGAGCATCGTGCTGGTGCCGGATACCGATCAGGTCCTCATCCGCTACGACCTTGTCAAGGCTCCCCGGAAAGTTACGCTCGAGCTGAAGCCTTTCCTGGCTTTCCGCAGCATGCATGCCCTTACCTGCCAGAACACGCAGGCGAACACGGCCGGCTGGGACATCCCCGGCGGCGTGGCCTACCGCATGTATGACGGTTTCCCGGACCTCCATCTCCAGGTCAGCGGAAAGGCCGCCTTCAAGGCCGCCCCGAGCTGGTACAACGGCATCACCTATTCCGACGAATACCGCCGCGGATTCGACTGCCGCGAGGATCTGTTCGTCCCGGGCAGTTTCACCCTCGAGATGCGTGAGGGCGAGAGCGTCGTCTTCTCCGCTTCGGTCGCTGAGGCCGCTCCCGCGGGTCTGAAGCGCCGCTTCGCCTCTTCCGTCGAGAAGGTCGGAAAGATCACCTCTTTCCGCGACCAGCTTGCCCACTGCGCCGACCTGCTGATCCGCAATCGCGGCGGCCGCAAACAGATTACCGCCGGCTTCTCCTGGCTGTATACGGGCCTGCTCCGCGAGACGCTCGCCTCCATCGCCGGCCTGACGCTCTATGCCAAGAACGATCCGAAGGAGTTCGAGGAGATCCTCGACAACCTGATCCAGGACGAGCAGGAACGCCTCTTCCGCCGCACGACGCAGGTCGAGGCCCCGCTCTTCATGACCATCGCGCTTCAGCAGTATATCGCCTATGTCGGCCCCGAAAAGGCCGAAAAGCATGTCTGGGAGAAATACGGCGAGACCCTGAGGGGGATCATCGCCAGCTATGCGCCCGGTCATCGTCGCGAAGTCGCCATGCAGCCGAACGGCCTGCTCTGGGCCCAGATGGACGGTGTCGCCCTGACCTGGATGAACGCCTACATCGGCGGCCGCGCAGTTACCGAGCGCGCCGGCTACCAGGTCGAGACCAACGCCATGTGGTACAACGCCATCGCCTTCGCCCTCGACATGGAAAAGCGCTACGGCGACCCGAAGGGTGATTTTGTCCGCCGCTGGGCTCCGGTCGAAGCCGCGATCCGCGACAGCTTCCAGCCGACCTTCTGGAATCCGGAAGCCGGCTTCCTCGCCGACTATGTCGACAACTACGGCCAGCACATGGACCTGCGTCCGAACCAGCTCTGGGCCGTGTCGACCGACTATATCCCCGTCTCCGACGAGGTGGTCAGCAGTGTCATGCGCATCATCAACGCCGAGCTGGTGACCCGTCGCGGCATCCGCTCCCTGTCTCCGCGCGACGCCCGTTACAAGGGTGTCTACGAGGGCTCGCAGACCGACCGCGACCTCGCGTACCACAACGGCTGCGCCTTCCCCTGGCTGCTGGACCAGTATGCCTATGTCAGTTTCCGCATGATGGGCAAGAACTTCATCAAGCGGGCCGAATGGCTGACCGAAGGCTTCTACGAGGATCTCTCCAAGCATGGCGTCGGCGCCTTCTCCGAGCTCTACGACGGCGATCCGCCGCATGAGCCGCACGGGGCCATCTCCTCGGCCCTCGCGACCGCCGCGCTGCTCAATATCAACTGGTTGATCGATAAATACAAAGTGGAGGGATAGCCGTATGAGAGTTCTCATGTTTGGTTGGGAGTTTCCTCCCCACATTGCAGGCGGTCTGGGTACGGCCTGCGAAGGTATCGTCAAGGGACTGGCCTACAACGGCGTGGAGACCATCTTCGTGATGCCCTCCGCCTCGGGAGACGAGGACCAGACCTACACGCGCATCATCAACGCCAGTGACGTCGCGGTCGATGTCGAGTCCGTGACCATCGACGAGTTCCTCGACAAGGTCAAGTTCGTCCACATCGGTACGAACATGATCCCCTATGCCGATCCGGAAGAGTTCTCCCGCCTGGTCGAGGAGGACCGCAAGCGCCAGATCCGCGACTTCAAGGTCTCCTACGGGCAGAAGTACAAATTCTCCGGTAAATACGGCGCGTCCCTGATGGAAGAGGTCGCCCGCTATGCCATGGTCGGCGGCACGATCGCGCTGCAGCACAAGGATGAGTTCGACGTCATCCATGCCCACGACTGGCTGACCTACCATGCCGGCATCGCTGCCAAGCAGCTGACCGGAAAGCCCCTCGTGATCCATGTCCACGCGACTTCCTTCGACCGCGGCAGCGTCGACAACATCGACACGCGCGTCTTTGCGATCGAGCGCCGGGGCATGCTCGAGGCCGACCGGGTGGTGACCGTCTCCGACCTCACCCGCGGCATCGTCATCAACAAGTACGGCATTGACCCCGCGAAGGTCGTCACCGTCCACAACGCCGTCGATTTCAGCGGCCGGGAGAATCTCCAGGTCGAGCGCGGCGTCAAGGAAAAGGTCGTGACCTTCCTTGGCCGCATCACCTACCAGAAAGGCCCTGAATACTTCATCGAAGCGGCCGCCAAGGTCCTCAAACGGACCAAGAACGTGCGCTTCGTGATGGCCGGCAGCGGCGACATGATGAACCGCTGTATCCGCCACGCGGCCCGGCTCGGCATCTCCGACCGGTTCCACTTCACGGGCTTCCTGCGCGGCATGGATGTCCAGAAGATGTTCGCCCTGTCGGACGTCTACATCATGCCTTCGATCAGCGAACCTTTCGGCATTTCCCCGCTGGAGGCCATGCGGACCGGCGTCCCTTCGATCATCTCGAAGCAGTCCGGCGCCGCCGAGGTGCTCCGCTATGCCTTCAAGGTCGATTTCTGGGATGTCGATGCGATGGCGGACGACATCTACGCCCTGCTCCACTATCCGGCCCTTGCGGACTTCTCCGCGAAGGAGGGATTCGACGAGGTCAACGCCCTCAAGTGGAACGGTGCGACCGCCAAACTCAAAAAAGTCTATGAATCAGTTGTAAAGTAACAAGATATGGCAACAAAGAGCATATGCCTGTACTTCCAGGTACACCAGCCGACCCGGCTTCGCCTCTATCGTTTCTTCGAAATAGGAAAGGATTCGCATTATTATGACGACTTTTCCAACCGGACCATCCTCCGCCGTATCGCGGAGAAGTGCTACCTTCCGATGAATGCCCAGCTCCTCGAGCTGATCAAGGGCAGCAAGGGCGCCTTCAAGGTGGCTTTCTCGATCACCGGTTCCGCGCTCGAGCAGTTTGAGCGCTATGCCCCCGAGGTGCTCGATTCGTTCAAGGCCCTCGCCGCGACGGGCAAGGTCGAATTCCTCTGCGAGACCTACAACCATTCCCTCGCATCGGTGGGTTCCGCCTCCGAGTTCCAGCATCAGGTCCTCAAGCACAAGGCCGCCATCGAGCGCATCTTCGGCGTCACCCCGACCGCATTCCGCAACACCGAGCTGATCTATTCCGACGGTATCGGCGAGCAGGTCTACGATCTCGGTTTCAAGACGATGCTGACCGAAGGCGCCCGCCACATCATGGGTTGGCGCAGCCCGAACTTCGTCTACACGAACCCGCTCCAGCCGAAGCTCCGCCTGCTGCTCCGCAACTATGGCCTCTCCGACGACATCGCCTTCCGTTTCTCCAACAAGGGTTGGGACATGTGGCCCCTGACGGCCGAAAAGTATGTCGCCTGGCTCAAGGAGAACGCCAAGGACGACGATATCGTCAATCTGTTCATGGACTACGAGACCTTCGGCGAGCACCAGAGCGCCGCGAGCGGCATCTTCGAGTTTATGAAGGCTCTGCCGAAGGCGGTCCTCTCCGACGGCACCTTCTCCTTCGTGACCCCTTCCGAGGCCGTCAAGAAGCATAAACCCGTCGCTGACCTTTCCGTCGAAGACCCGATTTCCTGGGCCGACGAGGAGCGCGACCTCACCGCCTGGCTCGGCAACGAGCTCCAGCACGAGGCCTTCCAGAAGGTCTACGCCATGACCGAGAAGCTTTCGATCGTCAACGACGCCGAGCTCTGGGAAGACTTCGGCCATCTCCAGGAGAGCGACCACTTCTACTATATGTCGACGAAGTTCTTCTCCGACGGCGAGGTCCACAAGTACTTCAACCCGTATGACACCCCGTACGAGGCGTTCATCAACTATATGAACGTCATTTCCGACTTCCAGATCCGTCTTGACGAAAAGAGGGCGGCCCTGGACGTCAAGGAAGCGGCTGTCAGCGAGCTGGATGCCGCTCCGGCGAAGAAGGCTCCGGCAAAGAAAGCCCCGGTGAAGAAAGCGCCTGCGAAGAAGGCTCCGGCTGCAAAAGCCCCTGCTAGGAAGGCGCCCGTGAAGAAGAAATAGCAGGGGGGATCTATGGCAAACAAACAAGTGCTGAGCAGTCCGGATTATCTGTTTGAAGTCAGCTGGGAGGTTTGCAACAAGGTCGGCGGCATCTATACGGTGATCGCCACCAAGGCCCTCCATCTCAAGGCCCAGCTCGGTCGTCACCACATCCTCATCGGACCGGATGTGTGGATGCACCGTGCGAGCAATCCGGATTTTCTCGAGGACGCGAATCTCTATCAGGGATGGAAACAGGCGGCCGCCGAACGGGGTCTCCGCCTGAGGGTCGGCCGCTGGAACATTCCCGGCCGCCCGGTCGCCATCCTGGTCGACTATAAGGCGCTGCTGCCCCAGGCCAACGACATCCTGACCCGGATGTGGAAGGATTACGGAGTCGATTCGATTTCCGGCGACTGGGACTACAAGGAGTCCGCCATCTTCGGTTATGTCGCCGGCCGCGTCATCGAGAGTTTCTGGGATTACAATCTTTCCGATGCCGACAAGGCGGTCGCCCAGTTCCACGAGTGGCAGACAGGCGCCGGTATCCTCTATCTCAAGCAGTCCCGCGTGCCGGTGGCGACGGTCTTTACGACCCATGCCACGGTGATGGGCCGCTGCATCGCCGGGAACGGGCTGCCGCTCTACGATAACCTCGCCTCCTACGACGGCGACGAGATGGCCCGCCGCTTCGGCAACATGGCCCGCCATTCGCTGGAGAAGGCTTCTGCCGTCAATGCCGACATCTTCACGACCGTTTCCGACATCACGGCGAAAGAGTGCGCCCAGTTCCACGGCCGCCCGGTCGACATCGTGACGCCGAACGGATTCGAGAACAGCTTTACGCCCGCGACGGACGAGGATTATGTCCGGCTCCATGACGAAGCCCGGGCGCGGCTGGTCGCCGTGGCCCGCGCCATGTCCGGCGACGAGGTGCCCGCCGACACCATTTTCATCGGTATCGGCGGCCGCTACGAATACCGCAACAAGGGCATCGACGTCTTTGTCGACGCGCTCGAGAAATTGCTCAAAAGCGGCCACGAGGGCCGTCCCGTCCAGGCTTTCATCATGATTCCGGGCGGTCATAACGGTCCGGTGCCGGGTCTGGCGGAACGGGTCGCTTCCGGCAAGGCGGATCCTTCCGCCCGGACGCTGACCTCCCATGTCCTGATGAACCCGGAAAGCGACACCATTACCCGTTGTCTTCGCGAGAAGGGGCTGACCAACGAGCCCGGCAGCCGGGTGAAGGTCTGCTTCATCCCGTCCTATCTCAACGGCAATGACGGCATCTTCAACATGCCCTATTACGACCTTCTCTGCGGCCTCGACCTGGCGCTCTTCCCGTCCTATTATGAGCCCTGGGGCTATACGCCGCTGGAGGCGCTGGCTTTCCGCGTTCCTACGCTGACGACCACCCTGGCCGGTTTCGGGCTCTGGGTGCGGGATCACTACAAGAAAGCCCACCCCGGCATCACCGTGCTGGAGAGGAGCGACGCCAATTACCACGAGGTCGTGGACGGCGTCGTGGAACGTGTCCGCGAAATCGCCGCCGTCGACAAGACCCAGCGGAGCCGTTACCGCAAAAATGCCCAGGATGTCGCACAGATCGCCCTGTGGGACAACCAGATCGTTTATTACAAGGAAGCCTATGCACGCGCCATCGACAAGGTGCGCAGTGCGGCTCCCGATACCTACAAAGTCAAAGACAAGACTATGCAATATTCCAAACCCATCGTCAACAACCCGAGCTGGAAAACGGTCCTTGTGACCCGCCATCTTCCCGAGAAACTCTCCCGCCTGGAGAAGCTTTCCAAGAACCTGTGGTGGTGCTGGAACGAGAGCGCCAAAGACCTCTTCAAGGCCATCGACCCCGAGGTCTGGCACACTTCCGGCCACAATCCGCTCGTGGTGCTCGATACGGTCAGTATCAAACGTTTCCAGCAGCTTTCCGAGGATCCCGCCTTCCTCGCCCAGATGAAAAAGGTGCTCGACGAGTTCGACGCCTATATGGCCGAGAAGGCGAAACGCACCTCCCCGTCGGTTGCCTATTTCTGTATGGAGTACGGCCTCGACACGTCGCTGAAGATCTACTCCGGCGGTCTCGGCATCCTCGCCGGCGACTACCTCAAGGAGACCTCCGACATGAATGTCAACCTCGTTGCCGTCGGCCTGCTTTACCGCTTCGGCTACTTCACCCAGGTCATCTCCGGCCAGGGTTATCAGGTGGCCGGCTATGACGCCGTCGACTTCACGAAGATTCCGGCGACGCCTGTCCTGGACGCCGAAGGCAACTGGGTGACGACTTCCGTCGCCTTCCCGGGCCGCAACATCACCGCCCGCCTGTGGAAGGTGGAGGTGGGCCGCACCGACCTCTATCTGCTCGATGCCGACTATGAGGCCAACCGTCCCGAAGACCGCGAGGTGACCTACCACCTCTACGGCGGCAGCTGGGAGAACCGCCTCAAGCAGGAGCTTCTCCTCGGCGTCGGCGGTATCCGCGCCCTCCGCAAACTGGGCATCGATACCGAGGTCTATCACTGCAACGAAGGCCATGCCGCCTTTACCGGCCTGGAGCGTCTGCGTGAGTATATCGAGAAGGACAACCTCGATTTCAACGAGGCCCTCGAAGTGGTCCGCGCCAGCTCGCTCTTCACCACGCATACCCCGGTTCCCGCCGGTCACGACGCGTTCGAGGAAGGCATGCTCCGCCAGTATATCGGCCACTATCCCGGCCGTCTGAAGATCGACTGGGCGACGCTGATGGCCCTTGGCAAGGACAATCCGCTCGATCCGGACGAGAAGTTCTCCATGTCCAATCTCGCCGCCAATATCTCGCAGAATATCAACGGCGTGTCGATGCTCCACGGAAAGGTGTCCCAGGACATCCTCGCCCACATGTATCCGGGCTATCTCCCGGAGGAACTCTTCGTCAGCTATGTCACCAACGGCGTCCACTATCCGACCTGGACCGCGCCGGAATGGAAACCCGTCCATGCGCGCGTTTTCGGTCCCGAGTTTGCGACCCACCACTATGACAAGCGCTGCTTCGAAGGTATCTACAACGTCTCCGACGAGGAGATCTGGAACACCAAGAAGGCTCTCAAGCGTAAGCTCATCGCCTTCCTCAAGGAGCGCCTCCAGGACAAGAGCATCTCGCAGCACTATTCCCCGTCCGAGATCGTCACGATCCTCGAGACCCTGCGCGACGACGTGCTGACGATCGGCTTTGCCCGCCGTTTCGCAACCTACAAGCGGGCGACGCTGCTGTTCCGCGACCTCGACCGTCTCGACAAGATCGTCAACAATCCCGCCCAGCCGGTGCAGTTCTTCTTTGCCGGCAAGGCCCATCCGGCCGACAAGGCGGGCCAGGACCTGATCAAGCAGATCGTCGACATCTCCAAGCAGCCGCGTTTCATCGGCAAGATCGTCTTCATACCGGGCTATGACATCACGCTCGCCAAGCGCATGGTCCAGGGCGTCGACGTCTGGATGAACAACCCGACCCGTCCGCTGGAGGCTTCCGGCACCTCGGGCGAGAAGGCGGCGATGAACGGTACGATGCACTTCTCCGTGCTCGACGGCTGGTGGGTCGAAGGCTACAAACCCGGCGCAGGCTGGGCGCTCCCGATCGAGCAGGCCTACGACGACAACACCTACCAGAACGAGCTGGATGCCGCGACGATCTATACGATCCTCGAGAACGACATCGCTCCGGCCTACTACAATATCGACCGCCAGACGCTCCGCAGCGCCGAGTGGGTCAGTTACATCAAGAATACGATCGCCCGCGTCGCCTGCAACTTTACGACGAACCGGATGCTGACCGATTACCTCAATCAGTACTACATCCCGCAGAGCCAGCGAGCCGCCAGTGTCAAGGATGATGGCTTCCTCCTTGCCCGCAAGATTGCCGCGTGGAAGAAGCACGTCCGTCGCGAATGGACCAATGTCCAGCTCGTGTCCCGCAGTGAGCCGCAGACCTCTTACGACCTTACAGAGAAGGATCCGCTCCGCAGCGAGATCGTCCTGAGCCTGGGTGACCTCCAGCCCGAGGATATCGGTGTGGAGATGATCTTCGCCCAGACCGACAAGAAGGGCAAGCTCCACATCGCGACGGTGCAGGAGCTTCTCCCGGTCGAGAGCAACGATGCGACGACGACGTACCGCTCCGAGATGATGCCGGACCGCACCGGTGCCTATCAGGTGGGTATCCGCATCTACGCCAAGAATCCGCTCCTGCCTCACCGTCAGGACTTCGAATGCGTCAAGTGGCTGTAGGCCGCTTGTCATTTCGAGCGTAGCTTTTTTGTCATTTCGAGCGTAGTCGAGAAATCTATGTCCGTCGTAACGACAGGTTTTTTCGACGGTGTCCACCTCGGCCACCGTCATGTCCTTGAAAGGCTCGTCTCCTCCGCCCGCGAAAGGGGGGAGGAGGCGCTTGTCGTTACCTTCTGGCCCCATCCCCGGACGGTGCTCCAGCAGGATGCCCGCGATTTCCGGCTGCTGACCTCGCTGGAGGAGAAGAAGGCGCGGCTTCTCGGCTGCGGCGTCGACCGCGTCGAGGTGCTGCCCTTTACCCGGCGGTTCGCCGCCCTGACGGCAGGGGAGTATCTCGAGCTTCTTCGCGACCGCTTCGGCGCCTCCCTCGTCGTCATGGGCTACGACAACCGTATCGGCTCTGACGGCCGCACGGCAGAAGACCTGCGCACCGCCTCTTCGCCACTCCGCTCCGGCTTTCCCCTTCCCGGCATCCTTGTCGTTGATGAATATTCGGATGCCGTCATAAATCCAGAGCATGGAGAGGTCGTCATTCCACGGCTTGACCGTGGAATCTCATCCACACGCATCCGTCAGGCTCTGGCGGAAGGGGATATCGCTACAGCGAATGCCATGCTGGGGTATGCCTACGAGCTCTATGGCGTCGTGGTGGCGGGGAACCGGCTCGGGAGGACGATCGGCTTTCCGACGGCCAACATGCAGCTTTATGAGCCGCTGAAACTGGTGCCGGGCAGTGGCGTGTACGCCGTGGAGGTTGAGGTCGACGGGCGGCATCTTCGCGGCATGTGCAACATCGGGACGCGGCCGACCGTCGGGGGGACGACGCGGACCATCGAAACGAACATCTTCGACTTTGACGAGGATATTTACGGACTCCCGATCCGCCTGCGCCTGCTTCGCCGCATCCGCGACGAGCGGCGTTTCGACTCGCTCGACGGGCTGCGTGCGCAGCTTTGCGCCGATCGCGATGCCTGCTGCCAATAAGACGCTGAAATCTTGTTACTTATGGAATCCGTAGAGAAACTGTTTCCCCAGTATGGTCTTGAGGGTCAGGACCTGATCCGTCGGGCCTATGCTTATGCCGACGAGGTCCTTCGTGAGGATCTTCGCGGGAACGGCCATCCCTTTATCGGGCATCCGCTCGGGGTGGCCCGCATCGTTGCGGACGAAATCGGTCTTCCGGCCGAGTGCGTGGCGGCCGTGTTTCTCCACGAGGCGGCGCGGCTCCATCCGAATGTCCCGCTGCCGGAGCCGGGATTCGACGAGACCGTCCTCAAACTGGTGGACGGACTCAACCGGATTGCCACCATTTCCCCCCGGGACACCCGTCTCGAAGCGGAAAAATACAAGAAACTGATCATCCAGTATTCCGCAGATCCCCGTGTGACGGTCATCAAGATAGCCGACCGTCTGGAGGTGATGCGCCATCTGGATTATTTTCCCAAGCCCGTGCGCGAGAAGAAGGTGCTGGAAACCTTCATGCTCTATATCCCCATCGCTCATCAGCTGGGACTGTACAATATCAAGCGCGAGATGGAGGATATCTATCTCAGCTATGCCGAGCCGGAGCAGTATCGCTTGATAACCAATAAATTAAAGGCGACCGAACGGGACCGCGAAAAGCTGATGCACGAGTTTATCGAGCCGCTCAAGGTCAAACTCTCCGAGGCCGGCATCCAGTATAAACTGAAAATCCGCACCAAGGCCGCCTATTCCATCTGGGCCAAAATGGTCAAGCAGAAGGTGCCCTTCGAGGGGGTCTACGACGTCTTCGCCATCCGCTTTATCATCGACTGCCCCGAGGATCCCAAGCTGGAGAAAGAGCTTTGCTGGAAGGTCTATTCCTTTGTGACCGAGGAATATGAGCCCGATACCACGCGCCTTCGCGACTGGGTGACCAATCCCAAGCCGAACGGCTACGAGTCCCTCCATATTACCGTCAAGAACCGGGAAGGCGCATCGCTCGAGGTCCAGATCCGGACCCACCGCATGGATGAAATCGCCGAGAGCGGATTCGCCTCGCACTGGTCCTACAAAGGCATCAAGCGGGAAGAAACGATGGACAAATGGCTGACCGCCGTCCGGAGTGCCCTGGAGCATCCGGGCACCGATGTGTCGGAAGAATTGCCCCAGCCGCCGTCCAAGGAGATTTTCGTATTCACCCCGTCCGGCGAGCTCAGAATCCTGCCTGCAGGGTCGTCGGTGCTCGATTTTGCCTTTGATATCCATTCCGGCATCGGTGCCCGGTGCATCGCCGGAAAAGTCAACGGGAAGGCCGTTCCGCTGCGCGAGAAGCTCTCGACCGGCGACCTTGTCGAGGTGGTGACCTCCAAGAACCAGCGTCCCAATCAGGACTGGCTCGGCTGGGTGGTTACGTCCAAGGCCCGCACCAAGATCAAGCAGGCGCTCAATGAAGGGGTGCTGAAGGCCGCCGCCGACGGCAAGGAACTGCTCAGCCGCCGCCTGAAGAACTGGAAGCTCGAGTTCTCCGACGAGCAGCAGCACGAGTTCATGAAATCCCGCGGCTATACGACCATCAACGCCCTCTTTGCCGATATCGGCGACGGGACGCTCGATGTCAATGTCATCAAGGAATATATCCTGACAGCCGGACAGCGCCATCAGGAGGCCGTCGAAGCGGCCCAGGCTGCCGAAGCGGCGAAGGTGCGCCAGGGCGTCACCACTTCCCATGACGATATCCTGGTGCTCAATGCACGGAATGTCAAGGGGATAGACTATAAGATGGCCCGCTGCTGCAACCCGGTTTACGGCGACGATGTCTTCGGATTCGTCAGCCGGACGGAAGGCATCAAGATCCACCGGATGACCTGTCCGAATGCCGCCCGATTGCTGGAAATGTATCCCTACCGGATCCAGAAGGTCCGCTGGGCAGATGCGCCCGCCGGCGGCACTTTCCAGGTCGCGCTCAAGATTACGACCGTCCTGGACAGCAGTGTCCTGACGCGTATCATGGAAGTGGTGAACTCCTTCAAGGCTTCGCTCCGTGCCTTCTCCGTTACGGAAAACCAGCGGCAGGGTACTTACGAGATTTCTGCCAAAATCGCCGTCCTGTCGAATCTGGAGCTCGACAAGGTTGTCTCCCAGATCCGCGCCCTGAAGGACGTCATCAAAGTGAGTCGGCAATAGATTCCTTCGCTTCGCCCGGAATGACAGAGCGGGCTAGTCTTTCCAGACTTTGAGATACTGCTGGAGGGCCCACATTTCGTCGCGGAAGCGGGCTGCGGCTGTGAATTCGAGCTCTGCTGCGGCCTTCTGCATCTTGCGGCGGGCTTCTTCTACAGCCTTTTCGACCTGCGGACGGGTCATCGAACGGATGACCGGGTCCTGGAGTACTGCGGCCAGATCGGCCTGGATGTAGCCTTCGCTGTCGCGGGCGGAGCGGCCCTCGCGCCGGGAGTCGTGGCCGAATCCTACGGAAACGTGGCCCTGGCCAAGCTCGGAAGGGGAAGGGATGTAGGTCGGGTCGTCGTACGAATTCGGGGCGCTGACCCTTCCGGTGGTGCCGTTGCGGAGCACCGGATTCTCGCCGTCCGGAGAGAGGAATCCGCTGATGTGGGTGGTGTCCTCTTTGGCATGGACCAGCTCGCGCACCAGGGCATTGGAACGGGCGGCCACCTGCGTCGGCGTAATACCATGTAACTTATTGTACTCCATCTGTTTGCTGCGACGCCGCTCGGTCTCTCGGATGGTCTCTTCCATCGAGCCCGTGATGGTGTCGGCATACATGATGACGAGGCCGTTGACGTTGCGGGCCGCGCGGCCGGCGGTCTGTGTCAGCGCCCGGCCGCTGCGCAGGAACCCCTCCTTGTCGGCATCCAGGATGGCAACGAGCGATACCGTGGGGATGTCCAGGCCCTCGCGGAGCAGGTTGACGCCGATCAGCACGTCGAAAAGGCCGTTCTTGAAATCCTCGATGATCTCGACCCTCTCGGCCGTGTCGACGTCGGAATGGATATAGCGGCAGCGGATGCCCGCCTTGGCGAAATAGCTGTCGAGCTCTTCGGCCATGCGCTTGGTGAGAGTGGTCACGAGGACCCGCTCGTCGCGCTCGGCCCTGACGCGGATCTCCTCCATCAGGTCGTCGACCTGATTCTCGGTCGGACGCACCTGGATGGGTGGATCGAGCAGCCCGGTCGGGCGGACAATCTGCTCAACCACAAGTCCTTCCGACTTTTCGAGCTCATACTCGGCCGGGGTGGCGCTGACATAGATCCGCTGCCCGGTGACGCCCTCGAATTCGTCGAAAGTCAGGGGGCGGTTGTCGGCCGCGGCCGGCAGGCGGAATCCATATTCGACGAGCGTCTCCTTGCGCGAATGGTCGCCGCCGAACATCGCCCGGATCTGGGGCAGGGTGACGTGCGACTCGTCGATGATGGTTATAAAATCGTCGGGGAAGTAGTCGATCAGCGTGAAGGGACGCTGACCCGGCTTCCGGCCGTCGAAATAGCGGGAATAATTCTCGATGCCGGGGCAGTAGCCCATCTCCTTGATCATCTCGAGGTCGTATTCGACCCTCTGTTTCAGGCGTTTGGCTTCGAGTCCCTTGCCGATGGATTCGAAAAACTCGATCTGCTTTACCAGGTCGTCCTGGATCTGGCTGACGGCCCGGGCGCCCTTTTCCTTGGAGGTGACGAAATTCTTGGCGGGGTAGAGGAGAATCTCTTCGAGCTGCTCGAAGGTCGCGCCGGAGACGGGGTCGATCAGCGAAATGGCCTCGACCTCGTCGCCGAAAAACTCGATGCGGGCAGCGTAGTCTGCTCCGCCGAGGAATACGTCCACCGTGTCGCCCCGTACGCGGAAAGATCCTCTCTTGAACTCGGTCTCCGTGCGGTAATAGAGCGCATCGACGATCTGGTACAGAAGGCGCGTCATCGACAGCGCCTGGCCCCGGTGCACCTTGACCGTCTGGTCGTGGAAGTCGTCCGGATTGCCGATGCCGTAGAGGCATGAGACGCTCGAAACGACGATGACATCCCGCCTGCCCGACATCAGGGCACTGGCGGCGCTCACGCGCAGCTCGTCGATTTTCTCATTGATAGTGAGGTCCTTCTCGATGTAGGTGTCAGTGACCGGGATATAGGCTTCGGGCTGATAGTAGTCGTAGTAGGAGACAAAATACTCGACGGCATTGCCGGGGAAGAAAGATTTCATCTCTCCGTAAAGCTGGGCCGCGAGCGTCTTGTTGTGGCTCAGGATCAGGGCGGGGCGCTGGAGCCGCTCGATGACGTTCGCCATCGTGAAAGTCTTGCCCGAGCCCGTCACGCCCAGCAGGGTCACGTCGCCGACGCCGCTGCGAAGGGCTTCGCAGAGGCCGTCGATGGCGGAAGGCTGGTCGCCGGAAGGCTGGTAGGGGGCTTCGAGTCGGAATTTCATGATCTTACCTACAAAGATAGGTAAAAAAGGCGGAATTGCTGTCGGAAATGGGCAAAAACGGCTTTTTTTATAATAATGTTTGTTAAACAGTAAAAAAGTCTTTATCTTTGTAGACAATGTGTACCTTAAGGTACTGCTGATTGCATATTAACTAACAAAACGAATATGAAAGGATTTAAAACTCTTCTTGGAGTAGTTGCTGCTGCAACGCTCCTTGGCGCTTTCTCCTTCAGCGCTTCCGCCCAGGAGAATGCAAACCGCGATGAGAACGGCAACGTCGTTCGCGGCGCCTACGTTACCAACGGTATCGAGGACAACTGGTTCCTCGGTGGCGGTATCGGTATCAACACCGTCCAGGAAGGCTATTTCCACATGAATGGTCACATGGGTTTCGCTACCGATATCCATGTCGGTAAGTGGCTCACCCCGGTTTCCGGTCTCCAGATCGGCTGGCACGGCCTCAACAACGAGCCGAACGGCAAGTGGCATGGCACCGTCCGTGAGCATGTCGCTTTCAACTACATCCATGCCGAGTATCTGTTCAATGCCTCGAACTACTTCTCCGGCTACAAGGAGACCCGCTTCTGGGATGTGATCCCTTACTTCACCACGGGTGTTCTCATCACCGGTTCCGGCGGACCGTATGACGGTCTCAAGGACTACATCAAGCAGCCGTTCTCCAACTGGGAGTTCGCAGCCGGTTTCGGTGTCCGCAACGAGTTCCGCATCAACGAAAAGTGGGACGCCATCGTCGACATCCAGGATATTGTCGCCAAGGCTGCCTCCTATAGCAGCAAGGGTCGTTTCATCGCCTTCCCGTCCATCACCGTCGGTGCTTCCTGGAACTTCGGCGAGAGAAATAATTTCGACCGTCTTTCCAGCATCATGCCCGTCGTGATTCCGCTTTCCTTCACCGAGGAAGAGTACAACGGCCTGAAGGACAAGGTCGCCGCTCTCGAGAAAGAGAACGCCGCCCTGAAGGACAAGATCGCCGAGCTCGAGGCCCGCGGCCCCGTCAAGGAGTACATTGAGGCCGGTGTTTCCGCCGTTACCCTCTACTTCGACATGGGTCAGACCACGGTCAGCGACCGCGAAATGGCTCACCTCGAGTACTTCGCCAGCGAGGTTGCCAAGGACAAGGAACTCTCCCTCGTCGGTTCCGCCGACAGCAAGACCGGTTCCGCCAAGCGCAACGCCTACCTCGCCGCCGAGCGCGCCAAGGTCGTGAAGAACCTCCTCGTCAAGGCCGGTTTCGATGCTGACAAGATCTCCATCGACACCACCACCGACGCCTACAACACCCCGGCCAAGAGCCGCGTTGTCACCGTCAACGTGAAGTAAGTTCCCCTTACATAGCAACAAAAAACTGACCGCGAAAACGGTCAGTTTTTTTGTTGTCACCAGGTGGTGAAAGGATGCTGCGTCAGGTAGGAGTTGTAGTACCGTTTGTCCCCGGTCACCTCCTCCCCGAGCCAGTCGGGGCGCGGGAATGGCGTATCCGCCGCCGGGAGCTCGATCTCCGCCATCACGAGCCCCTCGTTCGCCCCGTGGAACTCGTCGACCTCGAAGACGAGTGTGTGGGAGCTGAGGTTGCCGGAGGCGGGGACGATGTACCGTGTTTTGTCGATGTCGCCGCCATGGCAGAGGGGGAAGAGGTCGAGGGCGTCCTGCGGGGGGATCTCCTTCTCCCATTCGGGCCGGGAAATGCCGTCGAGACTGCGTCCCTTGATGGTCAGCACACCCTGCTCGTCCCACAGCCGCACGCGGACCGTATTGCCGCCGTCATGGGCGATATAGCCCTGCCGGATATGATGGGAAGCCGTAGCGAAGGCTTTATAGGCGTCGCTGCGGACGAGGAATTTGCGTTCGGTTTCGATATGCATAACGAAGGGGTTACATGAGCCAGGAGGACATGTCGCGTCCTGCGGCGATGCCTTCCCGGATTTCGGTCGATGAGATGGTGACAAGAGGAGCCTTCAGCAGGCGGATCCGGTAGGAAGGGTCTTCCCGGAGCAGCCGGGCCTTGAGATGGCCGCGGTGATAGCCCTTGCGGGGAAAAACGGCGATGCCCCATTCCCGGAGAATGCGTCCGTAGTCCTTCCAGCGGGGGAAACTCTCAAGATTGTCGGCCCCGACAACGAGCGTAAAACGGTTCGCGGGCTCTTTCGCCTGCAGGGCTTCGAGGGTCCGGACGGTATAGTGGGGCGGATCCATCCTGAGTTCGATGTCCAGCGCACGGGCGCGGACTTCCGGATGGCGCCGAAGGGCAGCCAATGCCGCCTCGTAGCGCTCCTTCCCGGTGTCGTTGGCATCCTTGAAGGGGCTTTGCGGGGTGACGATCAGGTAGACGCAGTCGTATCCCGCGACCTCTGTCAGGTGACGGAGGATCGCCAGATGCCCCTTGTGCAGGGGATTGAAGCTCCCGGAATAGACCGCGACGTTCATTATTCGGCGAGGAAAATGTCGACCATCTCTTCCGCTTCGGCAAAGGCGGTTGCGAGGTCGTCGTTAATGAGGATGCGGTCAAACTGCGGCGCATAGGTCATCTCTTCGGCGGCCTTGGCGACCCTTTCGGCGATGGCCTCGGGGCTGTCGGTCTTCCGGGCGACGAGACGGCGGTGGAGCTCCTCTACGGACGGGGCCTGGATAAACACCGACAGGGCCTTTTCGCCGAAATACTTTTTCAGCGACATACCGCCCTTGACATCGACGTCGAAGACAATGACGTGGCCCTTGTCCCAGATGCGGCGAACCTCGCTTTTGAGCGTGCCGTAGAAGCGTCCTTCGTAGACTTCCTCGTATTCGACAAAGGCGTCTTCGGCGATGAGCTCGCGGAAACGCTCCGACGGGATGAAATAGTACTCCACGCCGTCCTGTTCTGCCCCGCGGGGCGGACGGGAGGTGGCGGAAACGGAGAATTCGATCTCGGGATGAAGGCCCAGGATGTGGCCCACGATGGTGCTCTTGCCGGAACCGGAAGGCGCCGAGAAGATGAGGACTTTTTCGTTCATGTTGCTTGCTTGTCTGCAAAAGACAAAATTACACAAAAAAAGCCGAAAATGCGATTTTTATTTGTCCGTAAAAATGAGTATATTTGCATGATTTAAGTAGGACTAATACTTAACCTTTTATACAACTATGGTATCTTACAAAGAACTGGGCCTTGTGAACACCCGCGAGATGTTCAAGAAGGCCGTTGCCGGCGGTTACGCCATCCCTGCGTTCAATTTCAATAACATGGAGCAGCTCCAGGCTATCATCCAGGCTGCTGCCGAGACCAAGTCCCCGGTGATCCTCCAGGTCTCCAAGGGCGCTCGCAATTATGCCAACCAGACCCTTCTCCGCTACATGGCCGAAGGTGCTGTCGAATATGCCAAGGAACTGGGCTGGGAGCATCCCCAGATCGTTCTCCATCTCGATCACGGTGACAGCTTCGAGACCTGCAAGAGCTGCGTCGACATGGGCTTCAGCTCCGTCATGATCGATGCTTCCTCGCTCCCTTACGAGGAGAATATCGCCCTGACCAAGAAGGTCGTCGACTACGCCCATCAGTTCGATGTGACGGTCGAGGCCGAGCTCGGCGTTCTCGCCGGTGTTGAGGATGAGGTCTCCGCTGCCGAGTCCCACTACACCAAGCCTGAGGAAGTAATCGACTTCGCCACCCGCACCGGTTGCGACTCCCTCGCCATCTCGATCGGTACCAGCCACGGCGCCTACAAGTTCACCCGTGAGCAGTGCACCGTCGACCCGAAAACCGGCCGCCTCGTGCCCCCGCCGCTTGCTTTCAACGTGCTCCACGAGATCGAAAAGAAGCTCCCCGGCTTCCCGATCGTCCTCCACGGCTCTTCCTCCGTCCCGCAGGAATATGTCGACATGATCAACGAGCTTGGCGGCAAGCTTCCGGATGCCGTCGGTATCCCCGAGGAGCAGCTCCGCGAAGCCTCCAAGAGCGCTGTCTGCAAGATCAACATCGACTCCGACAGCCGTCTCGCGATGACCGCCGCCGTCCGCAAGGTCTTCCACGACAAGCCCGGTGAGTTCGATCCGCGCAAATACCTCGGCCCCGCCCGTGACGAGATGAAGAAGCTCTACATGCACAAGATCGTCAACGTGCTCGGCTCCGACGGCAAGGCCGAATAAGTTTCCGAACCCTTACGGTCCCGGCCTCCCGCGCCGGGACCTTTTCAATTATTATAACCATGAAAAGAATTGCACTGCTACTGGTCAGCGGCCTTACACTAATCAGTCTGGCCGCTTGCCACAAAGATGACGGTCCCGAAACACCGTCAAAACAGGATGACGTCGCCTCCACGGACGAGAACCTTGCGGGCGAGACCGTTTCAGTAGGTGACTTCAAGAAACTCTTCGTACTCAACGAAGGTCAGATGGGGACGAACAACGCCACCCTGGATTTCCTGCGCGCCTCGGACGGGATGTATGTATGGAACGCCTACAACCAGATGAATCCGGAGATTCCGGATGGCCTCGGCGACGTGGGCAACGACATCGCGGTCGCGGATAACAAGATCTGGATCGTCGTCAACAATTCCGGTATCGTGGAAGTTGCGGACGTGAAGAACGAACGTCACATCGCGACGGTCTCGATTCCGACCCCCCGCCAGGTGGTCATTGAAGGGAATTACGCCTATGTCACTTCCTGGAACGGCGCCTACAGCGATTATTCCAATCCCTCCAACTCCAAAAACCCGAAAGGCGTCGTCTACAAGATTGACACGAAGTCCTATAAGGTGATCGGGAATGTCGAGGTGGGCTATCAGCCCGAAGGCCTCGCCGTGAGTGAGGGCAAACTCTTCGTTGCCAATTCCGGCGGCATTTCCAGCACCCTGCCTCCTACCTATTCCTATGATTATACCGTCAGCATCATCGATCTGACATCGTTCAAGCTGACCCGGACCATCGAGGTCGCGCCGAACCTCAAGGACGTTTTCTCGGATGGAGACGGGACGGTCTATGTCACTTCGCTGGGTAATTACGCCACCGCCCATTCCGGGGTTTTCGCCATCAATGCCAACAAACCGGAAGGCGCGGTCCGCATCCTGGGCGGCAGTGACGAGGATCAGTATCACTGCTCCGTCGCCGCTATTGACGGGACCCGTCTTTTCGTCATGGGAACGAGCGACGAGTACAACTGGAGCGCTACCAGCCATAAATGGTATCTCTGGACGGTCGATCAGGGCGTAATCAACGACGAGACTTTCGCCTTCGACGGAAAGACCCCTTATGGCCTTTATGCTTTCCATGAGCGGCTCGCTGTCGCCGATGCGGTCGATTATGTCAATCCCGGGACCGTATCCCTGTACGATCTGTCCAAAGGAAAGAAACTCTGGACCGTCCGCGCCGGCGTTTGCCCCGGCCACTTTGCGGCCTGGAAGTAATTCCACATGCCTGTTCTCTCAGCCGCTTTGTCCGCCTGTCTTCTGATCGGGCCCGGACCGGTTGGTGATACCCTTTCCTCTGCCTATGCCGAGTCGGAGCGCGTCGGCGCTTTGCCGGGCGGGCGGGTTTCGGGTACCGCCCTTTCTGCCAGTCCGTCTGCAGCAGAGGCCGTGCGTGAGTTTACCGGCCTGCAGATCAAGGATTACGGCGGAGTCGGCGGGCTCAAGACCGTCAATGTCCGAAGCCTCGGCAGCGAGCATGTCGGCGTCTATCTCGACGGCATCGCCATTGAGGAGGCGCAAAACATGCAGGTCGACCTGGGGCGCATTTCGCTCTGGGGGATGGACGAGGTGTCGCTATACAGCGGCCAGAAGGACAATGCCCTCCAGACGGCGAAGGAATACGGGACCGCCTCGGCGCTGCATTTTTCTTCTTCCCGGCCCGGGAATCTCTTGCGGGCAAGGGTGACGGCAGGATCTTTCGGGAGTTTTTCTCCGGCGTTGCTGCTGGAGCGCCGGCTGGGCTCGTCCCTGGCCATCCGGACCCAGGCCGAGTATACCCGGTCGGATGGCGATTTCCGCTACCATCTCAACGGCTACCGGAAGGACGGGGAAGGGGAGTGGCGGCGTTTTGACACGACGCTGGTGAGGGAGAACGGCGATCTGGAGAGCTTTCGCGCCGAAGCAGGGCTCTATGGCCGTCTGTGGCATGTCGGGGCCCGTTATTATGGCTCCGAGCGGGGCTTTCCGGGGCCGGTGGTCCGGCGGGCTTCCGAGTTTCCGCTGAGCGCGGACCGGCAGCGCGACCGCGACTGGTCGGTGCAGGGACAGTGGTCCGGATCGGTCAGCAGGTATCGTTGGACGCTGAGAGGGAAATATGCTGACAGCTATACCCATTATGCGACCCATCCGGAGCGTAATCCGATGGCCATGCCTTATGATAACTACTACCGCCAGCGCTCGGTTTACCTGTCGCTGGCCCAGAGTGTGGATGTCGCGAAGGTGTGTATCTCCCTGGCCTCGGATGTCCAGTATAATACGCTGTCTTCGGATGTGGGACAGTTTGTCCGGCCGTCGCGGCTGAGCGCTTTTACGGCCCTGGCTGCCCGGTGGGCGATCCGCTCATTCCGTGCCAGCGCCAGCCTGCTCCATACCTTCGCGAGCGACCGCTATGACCGCGAGGCGGGCGGTTTTACCCGGAAAAACGCTTCCCGCAGCGTCTTTTCGCCCTTTTTCAGTATCGACAAAGACCTCGGCCGCCGTTTCCATGCCAGCCTTTTTGCCAAACGCTCCTATCGGATGCCGTCCTTCAATGACCTGTATTATACCTTGATCGGGAATGCCTCTCTCTCTCCGGAGGATGCCCGGCAGCTGGACGCGGCGCTTCGTTACAGCTGGAAGGATTACCGCGAGATCTGGGCGGTCAATGCCCGGGCGGAGGCCTACCGGAACCGAGTGCTGGATAAGATTGTCGCCATCCCGACGGCGAGCCAGTTCCGCTGGACGATGCTCAATCTCGGAAAGGTCGATATTACGGGCGCCGAGCTCGAAGCCGGAGTGAGAAAGTCAGGGCGCATCTTCGCCGGTACGACGCTTCGATACACCTTCCAGCGCGCTGTGGACTATACGACTCCCGGCAGCGCAACTTACGGCAATCAGATCCCCTATATCCCCCTTCACAGCGGTTCTGTGGCCTTTGATGCTGCCTGGAACGGCTGGCGGCTCGACTGGACGACGGTGTATTCGGGCCTTCGGTACAGCCGGACGTCGAATATCCCCGATTATGAGGTGGATGCTTTCTCTACGACCGATCTGCGCCTCAGCCGGACCTTGTCCCTGCCTTCGTTCTCCCGCAGCGCCGATTCCCGTTCCGAGCTGACCCTCCGCCTTTCCGTCAACAATCTCTTTGGCGAGCGCTACAGCGTCGTGCAGGGCTATCCGATGCCCGGAACCTATGCTCTCTTCGGAGTGGAATGGAGCCTTTGACAGGATTCTTTAGCGCAGCGCACGCATCGCGTTGAGGACTGCCAGGACCGTTACGCCCACGTCGGCAAAGACGGCGAGCCACATCGTGGCAATGCCGAATGCGGCCAGCACGAGCACGGCCATCTTGATGCCGATGGCGAGCCAGATGTTCTCACGGGCGATCCGGAGGGTCCGGCGGGCGATGCGGACGGCTGTCGCCAGCTTCGAGGGTTTGTCGTCCATCAGCACGAGATCGGCCGCTTCGATGGCGGCATCGCTGCCGAGAGCCCCCATCGCGACACCGATGTCGGCCCGGGTCAGCACCGGTGCATCATTGATGCCGTCGCCGACAAAGGCCAGGGCCGTCCCGGCCGTTTTGGCCTCGAGCAGGCGCTCCACTTCGGTGACTTTGTCCTGGGGCAGCAGACCGGCCCGGTAGCTGTCGAGTCCGATTTCCGCCGCTACAGCCTTTCCGATATCCTCTGCGTCGCCGGTCAGCATGACGGTCTTCGTCACGCCGGCTTTCCGCAGGGCGGCAATGGCCTCGGCGGCGTCTTCCTTGATGCGGTCGGAGATGACGATATGGCCGGCATATTCGCCGTCTATGGCGACATGGATAATGGTCCCGGTCTTATGGCAGGGGTGCCAGGCGGCGCCGACCCGGTCCATCAGACGGCCGTTACCGACGCTGATGCGCTGTCCGTTGACGGTGGCTTCAATCCCGTGGCCGGCGATTTCGGTGATGCCGGCGACGCTGCAATGGTCCGATTCCTCGGGATAGGCGGCACGAAGGGATGCGGCTATCGGATGGGTGGAAAAGCGCTCTACATGGGCCGCCAGATGCAGCAGCTCCCGTTCGTCGATCTTTTCCGGATGGACGGCCGTGACTTCGAATACGCCCTTGGTGAGGGTGCCGGTCTTGTCGAAAACGACCGTGCGGGTGCGGGCGAGCGATTCGAGAATGTTCGCGCCTTTGACGAGGATGCCGCGGCGGGATGCTCCGCCGATGCCCCCGAAAAACGACAGCGGAATCGAGATTACAAGCGCGCAGGGGCAGCTCACTACGAGGAACATCAGCGACCGGTAGAGCCAGGTCGGGAAGGTGGACCAGCCCAGGAATAGCGGTGGCAGCAGGGCCAGGATGACGGCCGCACCGACGACAATCGGGGTATAGATACGGGCAAAACGGGTGATGAAGCGTTCGCTGCCGGCCTTTTTGTCGGCGGCGTCCTCAACGAGCTCGAGGATCCTGGAGGCGGTCGATTCGCCGAAGGCCTTGGTGACTTTGACGCGGAGGAGGCCGCTGAGGTTGAGGCAGCCGGAGAAGATCTCATCGCCCTCGTGGACGCTCCTCGGGACGCTTTCGCCGGTCAGGGCGACCGTGTCGAGGCTGGAGGAGCCTTCCAGGATGACTCCGTCCATAGGGACCCTGTCGCCGGGGCGGATGACGATGGTCTCGCCGACCGCGACGCTCTCGGGGGCGACCTTGAGGATCTCCGTCTGAGATTCCCCGGACGAGCCGTGGAATGACGAGGTGCCGTCATTGCCAGCGCATGCAGGCAATCTGGCGGGACGTTCCACCCAGGCGCTGTCGGGGCGGATATTGATCAGATGCGCAATCGATTTCCGGCTGCGGCCTTCCGCAATGCCCTCGAAGAGCTCGCCGACCTGGAAAAAGAGCATGACGAAGACGGCCTCTTCGAACTGCGGCTCCACGCCGGGAAAAAAGCCGATGCCAAGGGCGCCGAAGGTCGCGATGGTCATCAGGAAATGCTCGTCAAGCGCCTCGCCATGGGCAAGACCTTCCGCCGCTTCCTTGAGGGTATCCCAGCCTACAATGAGGTAGGGGACAAGGAAGATGAGAAGCTGCGCCCACAGGGGCATTCCGACATGCCCGGTGATGAGGCTTGCGGCAATTAAAAGGACTGTCGCTGCCACGATGCGGATGATCGCTTCGCGCGGCCCGCCTTCTTCGTGGTGGTGATGGTGTTCGTGTTCGTGATGGTGCTCGTGGCAATGCCCTTCATGGCATGCGCAGCTATGATGATGCTCTTCCATATTTCTACTATTTGTCGGCAGCAAAGGTAGCCATTCTCCTGCTTCCCCGCAATCCCCATTTGTTGGGAGGGGGTAAGCTTCGGGAGAAAAGACTTGCGATTTCCGGAGAATAGAGTTATATTTGTAAATAGAAACACAATCACTTTTAATCACTTTTTGTATCATGAAAAGACTCTTTATTGCTATGCTTACCGTCGGGGCCCTGGTCCTTGCCGTAAGCGCCTGTGGTGGCTATGGAAAGAAATCGCCTGTTACCGATATGGCGACGAGCATTGACAAACTTGCCGACAAGGCACTCGACTTGGTTGAGGACGAGAAATCTCCTTCCAATGAGGAAATGGAGCAGCTTCAAGAGCTCTTAGGAGAAATCGGAAGCATTTACGAAAAGAACCAGGATTACAAGTTGACGAGCTCCGACAAGAAAGCGGTGAAAAAGTGCCTGAAGAATAATGCAGAAAAGATCCTTGATGTGCTGCTCGATAAGGTCCTTGACAAGGTCGAGACACTGGGTGATATCGAAAAGATTGCAGACCATCCTGAAAGATTCTTCCCCGGTCTGGACTTCTAATCTTATCCCTCGTATGCTGAGCCCATGGTCCTTTTCCGGCTGTGGGCTTCTTTTTTCTTCCAGAAAAGATTTGCGAAGGTCCGCCGGATTGGCTATCTTTGTTAGACTTGGACACTGATGCCATGAAAGAGCTGACGATTCAGGACATAGAGACCATCCTTCACCGTGACGAGAACCGCGTGATGGAGGCTAAGAAGTCTACCGGTGAGATTGTCGCCGGCATGCAGTCAGGTTGTGCTTTCCTCAACACGGAGGGAGGCTGGCTGTTCTTTGGGATACAGCCCAAGACGTTGAAGATTCTTGGTCAGGACGTTGCCGATCAAACTCGTCAGGAGATAGCCAGGGAGTTGCGCAAGTTCACTCCCGCCATCGACTTGGCGGCTCAGTACATCGATGTTCCCGGCAGGCCGAATCAGAAGGTTATCGCCATCCGGTTCCCGGCTCCCATTGGGTATGCTGCACCTTATACCTATGACAACCGGCCGTACTACAAAGTTGAAAACACTACATCCATAATGCCCCGTGAGATGTTCGATGAGCGCATCCGCCTCAGCGACCCAAAGAAGTTCAGTTGGGAAAAAATGCCCTGCCCGGATGTTGACGTGAACGGTATCAGTTCCAAAACACTCGATGATATCATCCTCTCTGGCATCAACAAAGGCCGCATTCCCCGTGAAGCAAGCCGTCTCAAGAACCGCCTGGCAAAGCTTGACCACCTTGGCCTCCGCACGGCAGACGGCTTGCTGACCAACGGCGCCGTAGTGCTCTGCGGTAAAACGCCGAACAGGGAGTTCACCCAGTGCAAAGTCCGTCTTGCCCGCTTTGAGGGAACCGACATGGATAAGTTCCGTGACCAGACGGTCTGTTACGGCAACCTATTCGAGCAGTATGATGCCATCATAGAATTCTGTCAGAAGCATATGTTTCTGGCAGGGAATATGGATCAGATCGAGCGCATCGACACACTTACAGTCCCCATCAAGGCTCTCCGGGAAGCAACCCTGAACCTGCTGGTCCATCGCACATGGTGGTCCGGTGCCAGGACTCCGAGTGTCGCCATATACGATGACCGCATAGAATTCATGAATCCAGGTTTCTTCCCTCCTGGAACTACTGCCGAGGATTTCCGGGATCGTCCTCATTCTGAACCTATCAACGAAGTCATTTCCAGCGTATTCTTCAAGAGTGGACTCATGGAAGCCTGGGGGCGTGGCATTCCTGATATCTTTAATGAATGCAAGGCTGCAGGGCTGCCCAAGCCTGAGTTTGAGAGCATCCCGAACTTCGTTTGCCTGACGATTCGCTTCAAAGAACCTCTCACGCCACATTTGAGTGGTGATAGGATAAATGAGCCACTAAATGGGCCAGTAAATGAGCCACTAAATGCGACACTAAAACTTCTATCGGTAGATAATAGAAGTGTCTACGACGCCATAAAAGCAAATCCCGGAATCCGGAGAACTGGGATAGTGGCTCAAACAGGTTTGAATCTTGCGAAAGTTAAACGCGCAATAGCCACACTTGTATCTAAGGGTCTCATAGAGCATAGAGATTCAGACAAGACAGGCGGCTACCACATCAAATGAACAATTATAACACATTACTATAATGCCTGATTTCAAATACGCACCGATGTTCCAGCTCGGGCCGGACAAGACGGAGTACTACAAGATCCCCGGTTCTGAGAAACTTGTCAGCGTGGCTGACTTCGACGGTCACAAGATTCTGAAGGTGAGCCCTGAGGCTCTCACGCTGGTGGCACAGCAGTCTTTCCACGACTGCCAGTTCATGCTGCGCCGCGCCCATAACGAGCAGGTGGCGGCCATCCTTAAGGACCCGGAAGCCTCTGACAATGACAAATATGTGGCCCTGCAGTTCCTTCGCAACGCGGAAACTTCCGTCAAGGGTGTGCTTCCGTTCTGCCAGGACACCGGCACGGCCATCATCCATGGCGAAAAAGGCCAGGCGGTCTGGACCGGTTTCGAGGATGAAGAAGCCCTCTCAAAAGGCGTGTTCAACTGTTATACCCGGGAGAATCTCCGCTACAGCCAGAATGCTCCGCTGGATATGTATAATGAGGTAAACACCAAATGCAACCTCCCGGCTCAGATTGATATAGAGGCCACGCAGGGCGGCGAATACCGCTTTATCATGGTCGCAAAGGGCGGCGGCAGTGCCAACAAGACCTACTTCTACCCGATGACCAAGGCCACCATCCAGAACGAGGGCACCCTCATCCCCTTCCTGGTGGAGAAGATGCGCTCGCTGGGTACGGCAGCCTGCCCGCCCTACCACATCGCTTTCGTGATTGGCGGCACATCCGCCGAAAAGAACCTTCTCACCGTTAAACTCGCCAGCATCAAGTTCTATGACGGCCTGCCTACAACCGGAGACGAAACCGGCCGCGCCTTCCGCGACGTGGATCTGGAGGAAAAGCTCCTGAAGGAGGCGCAGAAGATTGGCCTGGGCGCTCAGTTCGGCGGCAAGTATCTGGCCCACGACATCCGCGTGATCCGGCTTCCGAGGCACGGCGCCAGCTGCCCCATCGGCATGGGCGTGAGCTGCAGCGCAGACCGCAATATCAAGTCCAAGATCAACGCCGACGGCGTATGGATTGAAAAGATGGATACCAACCCTTCCGAGCTGATTCCAGAAGAGCTGCGCCGTCCCGGTGAAGGTCCCAAAGGCATCGAGATTGACCTGGACAAGGGCATTGACGCCGTCCGCGCAGAGCTGACCAAATATACCGTGGGTACCCGTGTGAACCTGAAGGGGACCATCATCGTCGCCCGTGACATCGCCCATGCAAAGCTTAAAGCCCGCCTGGATGCCGGAGAGGACATGCCGGCCTACTTCAAGGATCATCCCATTCTGTATGCCGGCCCGGCAAAAACGCCTGCAGGCTATCCCTGCGGCTCGATGGGCCCTACCACGGCTAACCGCATGGACACGTATGTGGATGAATTCCAGGACTACGGTGCATCCCTTGTGATGATAGCCAAGGGCAACCGTTCCAAAGTGGTTACGGACGCATGCGAGAAGCATGGCGGTTTCTACCTGGGCACCATCGGCGGTGTGGCCGCCGTGCTTTCCCAGAGCAGCATCCGCAGCATCGAATGCGTCGAATATCCCGAACTCGGCATGGAGGCCATCTGGAAGATCCGCGTCGAGGATTTCCCGGCATTTATCCTGGTCGATGACAAGGGCAACGACTTCTTCAAATCGATAGGTCTTTAGCGCCAGAGCGGCGCAATGCGGTCGGCAGTTGCCTCTGAGAGGCGTGGCCACCCCCGGAAAAACACCCCACAAATCAAAGATTTCTGGGGGCCCCGTTATGCAAACCCTTCGGGAGGGGCCCGTCGGAGACAAGTTCATGCGTAGCAGGGACGCAGGAAACGAGGGGAGGGGCCGGAGCGAACAAAGTGAGCGGAGTCCTCGAAGAGGCAAGCTGCCGCCGCTGCGCCGCTCCGGCGCATAAAAAAAGAGGTCGCGAAGACCTCTTTTTTAGTATCGAAGCGTCGAGACTATCGGATAATGATCTGATATATAAGGCTTTCCGTCGTAGGGCTCGGTGACTACGCGGAAGGAGTCGGCGCCGGCGAATCCGCTATAATAGATATAGTCGATCACCTTGTGACGGGACTGGTCATAGCCGTTGAACGAAGGGGTATCCTCTGTAACAGAAGCCGAGACGCGGGCGCTCACCATCAGTGAGTCGACGTCGGTCAGCGTCGGATCGCCGGGCTCGACGTTAAAGTCGCCCATCAGCACCAGCGGCGTATCCGGATTCATCGCATGGATCTTCTCCATCACCATCGCAAGGCCGTTGCGCTGGGCCTGGATGCCGCGGTGGTCGAGGTGCGTATTGACGAGATAGAATTCCCGCCCGCCGCAGCGAAGATCCTTCATCAGCACCCAGGTCGCTGTGCGGGGATACTTGGCATCCCAGCCGACGGAAGGCTCGTCCGGCGTCTCGGAAAGCCACCAGGTGCCACCCGCGGCCATTTCGAGCTTCTCGTGGTCATAGAAAACGGTCATCCGTTCGCCGGCATCCCTGCCGTCGTCCCGGCCTACGCCGAAAGCGCTGTAGCGGGGGCACTGCTCCGTGATATAGGCCTCCTGGTCGGGATAGGCTTCCTGGACGCCGAAGATATCGGGACGGACGCTGTCGAGCATGGCCGCCGTGGCGCTGCGCCTGATTTCCCAGGCGTTGTCGCCGTCATCGGCCTTGCTGTTGCGGACATTGTAGGACATGACGACCAGTCGGTCGGGTTCGGCCGGCCGGGGCGTCTTGGGGGAGTGCTTGCAGGAAACGGCCGCCGGAACCATCAGCGCGGCAGTCAGCAGCCAATAAATACCCTTTTTCATGGCTTACCAGGATACGGTCTGGGTATAGACATTGCCGAAGCGATCGGTGACGGAAACGGTGCCGGTCTTGGGAGAGGCATCGGCGGGGGCGCGGAAGAGCGTCGTGATCTTATCGGTCGCGACGGTCGTATAACCATCCAGCGCTTTCAGACTGCCGCCGCTCTTGTCGGCGTAGGTCTTGTACCAGGTGCGGAACTCGGTGTCCGCCTTGTCGTAGATCTTCTCCGTGTCGGCAATCTTCGGGGAGCCGGGGCCATTGAGACGGGTCATCTCCACCGGGGATCCGCCAGTCGGGGTCCAAACCGGATTCTCCCACTTCTCGTCCCAGAGGAACACGTTGACATAGACATAGTTGTCGCCGTATGAGCCGCGAGGGTATGCATGCATCTGGTAACTCTCGTCCAGCGGGCCGCCGCCGACTTTCATCACGGCGACTTTATTACTATAGTTCCAGTCGCGCCAGGTATAGGCAGGTGCTCCCTGCGAGCAGTAGCCGGTCGAAACGCCCTGGAAAGTGCTCCGCTGGCGGGTCACCGGATGGAACTTCCAGCTGATGTCGCCATGGTCGACCTCCACGATCGTAAAGCCACGGGGCGTACCGTTCGCAAGGTATTCGTTGGTCCAGAGCTCGCCGGTGGAGCGGGCCAGGGTATGGACCTGGACATTCTTGTGGCGGTGCGAAGCAGAATAGATAAAGTTGAATCCGGAGTGTGAATGGCCGGCCCAGGCGTGGACTTCATTATACTGGTCGAACAGGTCGCCGTAGCCCCAGGCACCGCCGTCCTTGTTGCTGGTGGTGCCGCCATGATAGGCCGTGTTGGTGCGCTCGCTGCCGCTTTCCAGTTTGAACATGGGCGAGTGGGCGCAGACCATGATCTTGGTCGTCGTCGGAATCATCGCCATGTCGTTCTGCAGCCAGGTCCAGATCCGGTCGGTCAGGCCCTGGTCGTAGGCGCCGAAAGAGCCGGTCCCGTCGTCTTTCATGATGAGGTTATCGAGCATCACGAAATGGATGCCGCCGATGTTGAAGGAATAGTTGCGCGGGCCGAAGTAGGATTCGTATACGGCTCCGGCTTCGTCATCGGAAGAAACGTCGTACTTGTTGTCGTGGTTGCCGATGATGTTGTAGGTGGGGAAGCCCATCGTCCCGAGGGCCGTGACATACTGGCCATAGAGGGACATGTCCTCATGGACGATGTCGCCGAGGCAGATGCCGTAGACCTGACGGTCGGAGATGCCGGAAGCCACGTCTTTGAGCTCCTGGTAGAGGTCCTGGCAGACTTCGAGGGACTTATAGGCAATCTTGTCGAGCGTCCAGTTGTTCTTCCTCGGCTGAGGGTCGGCGCTGATCAGAAGGGTAAAGCGGTCGGGATTGGCGACGGGTGTCATGACAAAGTCGCCGAAGTCGTAGATGCCGCCCTTTGGCGTGATGTCGGAGAGTAATTTATAGAACCGCGGAATGCCGCCGGAGACCTCGGGCATATAGCCGGAGGGGCTGCTGACATGGACGTACTTCGTATTCCCCAGGTTACTTTCGAGGAAGAAACGGCCGTCGAAAAGGGTCCGGACACAGTTGAGGCCGTCCGAGACGACAACGCCGCCAAGGCCCTTGCCGGCCGTGTCGACGACACGTCCCGTGATATTATAGACATCGGGCTCGAGGACCTCTTCGATGACATCCTCGATGTCGAAACGGGTGGCGATGGCAGACGGCACAAAGCTGAAGGCCGTCATCTTGACGAGCTTTCCGGGCGCGAGCGTTACGGCGTCATCCTTGATTTTCCCCATCGTCCGGTGGGTGCTGTCTTCCAGCGTTACGCTGAAGCCACCCGAATAGGTGCCGGACGGGACGACGAGGAAAAGCTCGAGCGGATCTGCCTCCGACAGAGGCTCGGACACATTGAGCGTCAGTTCCTCTCCGGAACCGCAGGGGGAGAGCGCCGGGGCGGCATAATCGATGGTGAAATCACCGCAGACCTGCTCGCCGGTATTGCCGCTGAAACGGACGGTGGCGAGGGAACTGGCGCTGACGTTCGCATCCTTACTGACGCTCAGCTGGATGATGGTGCAGAGGTGGCCGAGGCTCGCCGGATCGTCGAAACTGGCAACCTGGGCGGCCAGCGGAAGCGTTCCGGGCGCAAAGGTCCCCTCGGCGTACTGTTGCTCTGCCGGAAGGGTAATCGTGTTCTGGTTCTTATAGAAGGACGCCGGATAGAGAATGTTGTAGGGCGTCGACGGAGTCCCGTTGAAGGAGAAAGTGGCCTGGGCAGCCTCGGCACCGGGGTCGGAGAGCGGGGTGGAGGTCAGACCGTTGAGGGAAACGCAGTCTCCTTCGCTCCAGTAAATATTGCGGTGGCCTTCCACCGACGGCCCCATCGTGGTACGGGTCATATCGCCGGGTAGACCAATCGTAATGGAGAAGGTTTCCGTGGAATCGGGAACGGGTTCTTCGGGGGTGGTATTGCAAGCCCAGGCGGTAGTCAGCGCCACAAGCAGCATCGGGATGAAACGAAAACGAGTCATGACAACTATAGTGTTATAAATCTCTCAAAGATAATACATTTTTTACGAAAGAAGTAGCGTGCGGGCAATTTTTTTGAGATTCAAAACAGTGCGAAACATTTTTTTGGTCCGAAGTTGTTTTTTTAGCAAAAAAGTACCTAAATTAGCACGATTATTCGCACGCGCAAACAAATATATTTTTTAGATAATCATGTCTATGAGAAAAGAAAACCTCATTCCTGCCGGGCAGAAGGCATATGTCGCTCCCCGTTGCAGAATCCATGAGACTGCTGCCGAGGTGTCTTTCCTTGCCACTGGTGGCCTGGAACTCCCTGGCATTGACGAACAACAGGAGGACTGGTAGTATGAAAAAGTTCATTATCACCCTTCCCGTGCTCGCAGCGGTGCTGCTGGCCGGCTGTTCCAAGGAGATGGCGGAACCCGTCGCAGTTCCTGAGATCGAAACCGTCAAGACCGTCCTTCGCGTCGGGCTCGTTCCCGAGGTGAAGACTTATATGGGCGAATCAGAAGATGCCCATCGCCACGTCTACTGGTCGAGCGGAGACGAGATCGCCGTTAACGGAGCCGTCTCTGACGCCCTCGCCGAGGTGGATCCCGAGACCGCCCAGGCCGAGTTTACCTTTGACGGCGTCCTCAGTGCGCCCTATAAGATCGTCTATCCGGCTTCTGTCTACACGGATGCGAGCCATGTTACGCTGCCTGCCGTCCAGGAATATGCCAAGGACGGTTTTGCCAGCGGCATGTTCCCGATGGTGGCCTATTCCGCCGAAGGCAGCATGGACATTACGCTCAGGAGTCTCTGCGCTATCCTCAGAGTTTCCGTCAAGCGTGCCGTCGCAGACCCGGACACTGACAACATCGTCTCTGTCCGCTTCAAAGGGCGCAACAACGAACAGGTCAGCGGTGCCTTTGCGGTCGATTATGAGAATGCGGTCCTGACCAGCACCTCATCGGCCAAAGAAGACAAGGAAGTAAAGGTGGTCAAGAACCTCTCGACTTCTACCGCCGAGCCCTGCGTCTACTATCTGGTCGTTCCGGCGGGGACCTACTCTAACGGTTTCGACGTTGTCGTCAAGGACGCCAGCGGCCATATCATGACCAAGAGCAAGACTGCGTCCAAGACCCTCGAGGCCGGCCACCAGTACGACATGGCCGAGTTCGAGTTCGTCCCGACCGCTACCGAAATCGGCATCGAGATCAGCAGCGCCCAGCAGCTCGTCGAATTTGCTGAGGACTACAACAACAAGAAATTTGAAGGCGGCGAACCGATTGTTGTTGGACTGACAGCCGATATCGCCTTTGATGCCACTTCCAGCGCCGCGTTCAACGCGGCTGGTGGAATTGGTATGAAGAACAACCTTTACGGCGCAAGTGAAGACTATTATTTCAACGGAAACGTTTGTGGTGAGAATCACACCATCAGTGGCTTGGAAGCTACTGTGCCGATTTTTGCAGCGATTGGTGAGGGAGGTGCAGTCAGTGATCTTATTATTGATAATACCTGCTCATTCTCTTTTACTCATCCGGATTCGGCGGAGCTTGACGCCGGTGCTCTTGTCGGATACAACAAGGGGATTGTGAAGAACATTGATGTGGCTGCTGATGTTTCTTTGGCGGCTGGTGAAGTCAGTCAGGTTACAGCTCTCGGCGGAGTTGCCGGTCGTGTAACAGTTGGTACGTTAAATGGCTGTGTATATTCTGGAAATATTTCCGTCCCTGAAGGCTTTATCGTTGATGCAAAGAAGACATATGTCGGAGGTATTGCCGGCAGTATTACCAATGCCGCAGGCAAAGTCACGATTTGTGATTTCAAAGGGACGATTGATTTCGCAGGAACAGTCGCCTCTACCGATAAGACGAACCCTTACCTGTGCCTTGGAGGCGTTGTCGGTAATGTTGCCGCCGGTACGGTCAGCGACTGCTACGCCTGGGGGGATGAGACGAAGACCGTTACCATGGATAACGACAAGAGCTATACGGCTACTGTCTTGAACCATAGCCGTTTGGTCTATCACATGGCTCAGGGCGGTATCGTCGGCCTCAACGCCGGTTCGGTCAGTGCTTGCACGAACGAGGCGAGCATCTCGAATTTCGTCCTCTCAACCGGAACGAAGGGCGGTACGGCGGCCGATGGCAATTCCCGTTATTATGATCTCGGTGGTGTCGTAGGCCTTAATCTCGCCGATGGTACGGTCTCCGGCTGCACCAACAATGCGCCGATTGAAACTCGCTCCACGCCCCGTATCCAGAAGATCGGCGGTGTCGTAGGTTATAACAAGGGAACGGTTTCCTCTTCCTCGAACACCGAATTCGGAACTATCTACATTACGACCACCAACATTTCTCCTTACAGCGTCCGCGTCGGTGAAGTGGGCGGTGTCATCGGTAACAATGAAGGATCGGTCTCTAATCTCCAGAATGCCGGCGATATTAGTATAGATCGTACAGAGAATGCAACTGGTGTCGAACTCAAATTCGGCGGTGTCATCGGACTTACCACAAAGGCCATTGACGGTGGCGGCAGCAAGAACATTTCCAATAGCGGCAACATCACGGATTCCTACAATGGTACCACCGTTACTACGGCGGGCCTCCGCTTCGGTGGAGTTGTTGGCAGTGCGCAGGCTTCCGTCAAGAACGTGACCAATACCGGTAATGTGACCTACCAGACAAGCTCGACGAATGTCGTCAGTAAACTCTATATGGGTGGTGTGGTCGGTGATTTCCGTAGCTCCGCGGAGGCTCTGCTCAGCGGCTGCGAGAACTCCGGCGAAGTGTTCTTCAATGCTAGTCAGAATGCAAAGCATACCGATAATTATGTCGGCGGTATCCTGGGCTTTACGTCTGAAAGCAATGTTGCCATCAGCAACTGCACCAATTCTGGCTATATACACGGAGGAAATGGATCCAAACAAAATGGAACGACCATGTTCGTAGGCGGCATCGCCGCTTACCTTGACGGCGTTTCCAGCGTTACGGGGTGCGATAATACAGGTAAGCTCCTCAACAACCAGTTTAACAATACCAACACCAAGGCCGGCTCCACCTTCGAGGGCGGCATCGTTGGATTCGCGCTGGGAACGGCGGACGACAGGATCAGCATCTCGCTTGTCACGAACGATTACAATAACGGAGACACCGCCACCGGAGGTCGCCGTGGTTATACTGGCGGCATCGTCGGCTACGGCGAATTTGTTGACATCAGTAACGCCACCAATACCAACAGTTATGGCGGAGGCTCGGGTTACTGGATTGGCGGTATCGCCGGCTGGCTGGTTAACGGTACCATCTCTAACAGCACTTATCATGGAACGGCTATCGAATCCAGCCAGGTACAGGGCGCCGGCGGTATCGTCTGCACACTGGATGATGGATCGACCATTGATGGATGCAGCAGTTCATTGAATTCAGTAACCGTGGGCGCCAATCCCTGTGTCAGTGGTGGTGTTGCTGCCAAATCCGTTGCAGGCAGTACGATTAAGAACTGCCACTATACAAACGCCTTTGAAATCTGTTCTGATACGAACTTCACCGACGGCGGCGGCAATGTGGCCGACCTTTAATATGTAAAGTATCAGAAGCTGCTTTGGGGGCTCTCAAAGCAGCTTCTTGTTTTTTTAACTGATAACCATGAAAGTCAAGTATTTATTCGCACTCTTAGCCTCTGCGGCGCTCTTTTCCCTGAGCGCCTGCGACGAAAAGGCGGAACAGGACGACCCGGAAAACAACGAGCCTGAAAAGCCCGTGGCTGCCCAGCTCGCGGTCCTGTCCGGCTTTGATCCGGTTATCGATGATGCCGGTGGCAGCTTTACCGTCACTTTCACTTCCAATCTCGCCTGGTCTGCAAAGGCTGCGGCGACATGGGTGTCCATCACTCCTTCGAGCGGTGAGGCCGGCGAGAGAACGACGGTCACCGTCACGGTTACCGAGAACAGAACCTATGACGAGCGTTCCTCGAGCATTACCCTGTCTTGCGGCGAAGGGGACAATGTGGCCAGTGCCACCGTTAACTTTACCCAGAAGCAGAAAGGCGCCCTCATCCTGACCGATTCTACCTATCCGGTCGGCTCCCAGGGCGGCGTGATCACGATCAATCTCAAGACCACGTCTGCCATTACGGCGACGGTCTCCGATGCTGCCAAGGACTGGATTGTCCCCCTCGGAACCAAGAGCCTGGACGATGCCTCCCTCCAGTTTGAAGTGCTCCCCAATACGGACTACGATGCCCGCGAAGGCGAAATTATCTTTGCCAACGAGACGAACTCCGACAAGGTGACGGTCGTCCAGTCGCCCGCAGGTGCGCTGATCGTATCGCCGACAAAGTTTGATGACGTTCCGGCTGCCGGCGATGTGATTTCCATAACCGTCAAGGCCAATTCCGCCGTTACCCCGAAGGTCGAGGGCGAAGCCCAGGGCTGGATTTCCCTTATTGAGACTAGGGGACTGGAAGAGAATGTGTTCCAGTTCCAGGTGGCCGAAAACAGCGGCTACGATCCCCGCGAAGGCGTTATTTCCTTTACCAATGAGGCCGGTTATGAGACCGTGACCGTCGCCCAGGCGGCGACTGCGGCCCTTATCCTCTCGTCGACCAGCGTCGCCGTCGCTCCGGAGGGCCAGGTGATCTCTATCAGCGTCAAGGCCAACTCCGCCGTTACGGCCGTTGTGGCCGATGCGGCCAAGGACTGGATCATCCCTGTCGGGACGAAAGGCCTCGAAGAGAGTGTCTTCCAGTTCGAGGTGCTCGCCAATGAAGGCGCCGATGCCCGCGAAGGCGTCATTACCTTCTCCAACGAGGCTGGCTCCCAGACAGTTACGGTGACCCAGGCCGCGGAAGATGCCCTGATGGTCGATCCGACCAGCGTCCAGGCCAGTGCCGCCGGCGAGGTGATCGAGCTGACAGTCTATTCCAATAAAGAGGTGACGGTCGCGGTCCAGGAAAGCGGCGAAGGCTGGATTGTTCCGGTGGAGACCCGTGCAAAAGCAACCGTGTATGCGTTCGAGGTCCTCGCCAACGAGAGCCACGATGCCCGCGAAGGCGTCATCAGCTTTACTTCCACTTCCGGCGAAGTCCTCGTTACGGTGTCTCAGGAAGGCAAGCCTCTTTCGTCGGCAGTCGTCGACATCGCTGCGGCCGCGGATCTGGTTGCCCTGGCAGAGCAGTTTAATGCGCTCGCATACGAAGGCATAGAGATTCTGGAAGTCAATCTGCTGAATGACATCAGCTTCGACGCTTCCTCTTCTGCCGCATTCAATGCTACGGGCGGTATCGGTACCCGGGGCGACGGCGAGAATACCAACTATTTCAATGGCACTTTCAACGGCGGCGGCCACAGCATCAGCGGCCTGGCTGCTACGGTGCCGGTCTTTGCCTATGTCGGCTCGGAAGGCAGCATCAAGGATCTGAACATCGATGCCAGCTGCTCATTTACCTTCACTCATCCCGGTATCGACAACGATGCCTATCTGGCTCCGGTCGCCGGTTATCTCAAGGGCGCTGTCGAGAATGTCAAGGTCCATGCAGACGTCACCATGGCGGCGGGTCAGGACATCACCGGTTATACGATGGTGGGCGGTATCGTCGGTCGCGCGACGACGGGTACCGTGGCTGCATGCTCCTATGACGGCAATATTACGTTCCCGGCCGATTATGCCACCGCAGGCAAGCTCTTTATCGGCGGTCTGGTGGGCGGTATGACGAATGTCGGCTCCGTCAGCGCATCCGGCTTCGACGGTACGATCTGCAACGAAGCCAAGGTGTACAGCGACGTGAAAGACCCGCATCTGGCGATCGGTGGTATCGTCGGCTTCAACGGCGCCGGCAGTGTCGTCTCCTGTACGACTTCCGACCATCCGACGGTAGAGGGCGCCTATCAGAACACGCTCGGTACCATCGTCAACAAGACGATCGTCTCCTACTGCACGGCAGTCGGCGGTATCGTCGGCGAGAATGCCGGAGAGGTGGCCCAGTGCCACAACGGTGCCCAGGTTCTCAACACCCTCTTCAAGGAGGATAATGACAACGCCAAGGGCCGCTACCTGAGAGTCGGCGGCATCGTCGGTCAGAACCTCGCGGAAGCCAAGGTCACCGACTGCGTCAATGAAGCCCAGCTCATCGTCCGCTCCAATCCGCGCCTCCACTCCATCGGCGGCGTCATCGGCTGGAATGGTGAGAATGCCACGGTGCAGGGTTGCTCCAACAAGGGGGCGCTCAGCATCGGTACGGCCGGCACGGGCTCCTACAGCGCCCGTCTGCCGTATTTCGGCGGTGTCATCGGTGAGAACTATTCCTCCAACCTGATGTCTCTGGAGAACTTCGGCGACATGCTGATCTCCCGTACGGAGAACAGTACCGGCGTCGATGCCCGCATGGGCGGCGTCATCGGCTCCAACTTCGCTCCGATCGACGGCAACCGGACCATTATCAACCATGCTCAGGTCTACTATAACTGCAATATCAGCAGCCAGGCCATCAAGTACTGCGTCGGCGGTGTTGTCGGTTACACGGAGGCTTCTCTCGCCGGCCTGATCAATGAGGGCTATGTCTGGTTCAACTGGAACTCCGACGCCAATGTCGCTTCGAATGTGTATCTTGGCGGCGTCGTCGGCCTGCTTTGCGGCAATGGCTCCATCGAACGGTGCTTCAACAATGGTTCAAGCGAGGGTACTGGCGGTGAGGTCAATTTCGCCGTCAAGAAGGGTGCCGCAGGCCATACCAATAATAAGGTGGGCGGTATCCTAGGTGGCGTCATGGAGAGAGTGGTCGATACCGAGACCACCATCCCGGCCGGCGCCACGATCTCCACTTGCGAGAACAGCGGTTATGTCCATGGCGGCAACACCAACAAGGTCAACGGCAAGACCCTCTATATGGGCGGTATCGCCGGTTATCTGATGGGTGAGAGCTCCGTTACCGACTGTATCAACTATGGCAAGCTGCTCAACGACCAGTTCAACAACACCATTACCAAGGAAGGTGCCACCTTCGAGGGCGGTATCGTCGGCTTCGCGCAAGGTTCTGCAGAGGCTCCGATCCGTTTCTATAACGTCACCAATACGATCATGGGTATCGGCCCGCGCCGTGGTTACGGCGGCGGTATCGTCGGTTATGCCGAATATGCCGAGATCTCCAAGGCCCTGGTACGGGGCGATATCACCGGCGGCAGCGGATACTTCCTTGCCGGTATCGCCGGCTGGGCCGTGGGCAGCAAGCTCCACGACTGTTCGTATTTTGGTTCCGCTATCCAGTCCACCCAGATGCAGCAGGGCGGCGGTATCGTAGCGAAGCTCGATGCCGGCAGCGCCATCATGGACTGCTCCAGCCATGTGACTACGATCGACCAGAACGGCGTCGCCGTGCCTTACGGCGCCATCGCCGCCACTTCGGTCGAAGGCACCCTGATCTCCGGCTGCCACTACAAGAACGGTGTCCAGATCTGCTCCGACGCCAACTTCACCGACGGCGGCGGCAATGCCGCTGATCTCTAGCGAAACGAAATGCCCGGCCTCTGCGGCCGGGCATTATTGTATATGAGGTGCCTGTATCCTACCAGGAAACCGTGCGGGAATAGACGTTGCCGAAGCGGTCGGTGACGGAAACGGTGCCGCTGCTGGGACTGGCATCGGCCGGAGCGCGGAAGATGGTGGTGATGTAGCCATCAGCGGAATAAAGCTCTCTGACCCTGTAGCCATCCAGGCCAGCAAGACTGCCACCGCTCTTATTGGCATAGGTCTTATACCAGGTGCGGAACTCGGTATCGGCTGCATCATAAACCTTTGCCTCTTCAGAAGAAAGTGACAGGCTTTCCTGGTTGTCGGCGCTGACGAGCCTGGTCATGGTAACGGGCGTTCCGCCGTCGGGAGTCCATACAGGAAGCTCCCAGTTCTCATCCCAGAGGAAGACGTTGACATAGACATAATTGTCGCCATAGGCGCCGCGCGGGTAAGCGTGCATCTGGTAATCTTCGGTCAGGGCTCCGCCACCATTCATCACGGCGACACCGGAAGCGTTGTAGGACCAGTCGCGCCGGTTGTATGCCGGAGCACCCTGCGAGCAGTAGCCGGTCGTAACACCCTGGAAGGCGCCCCTCTGGCGGGTGAGGGGATGGAACTTCCAGGTAATGGTACCGTTATCGACTTCGACGACCGTGAAGCCGCGGGGCGTGCCTGCGGCAAGGTACTCGTTGGTCCAGAGTTCACCGGTTGACCGGGCCAGGGTATGGACCTGTATCTTCTTATGGCGATGGTTGGACGGATAGATGTAGTTAAATCCGACATGGGTATGACCTGCCCAGGCGTGAACCTCGTCGTATTTGTCAAACAGGTCGCCGTAGCCATAGGAACCGTTGTCTTTGTCGCTGCGTGTGCCGGCGTGAAATGCGGAATTGGTGCGTTCGCTGCCCTTTAGCAGCTTGAACATAGGCGAGTGGGCGCAGACCATGATCTTGGTCGTGGTGGGGACAAAGGCCATATCCGCCTGCAGCCAGGCCCAAATCTGATCGGTAAGACCCTGATCGAAACTGGTCAGTTTGTTCTCGCTCTCAGGATTCGCCTTCATAATCAGGTTGTCCAGCATGACGAAGTGGATGCCGCCGATATTGAAAGAGTAGTTGCGGGGGCCAAAATTGGACTCGAAAGACACAGCGCCTGCGTCATCATTGGCTGCAGAAGGATCATTGTCGTGGTTGCCGATGATGTTGTAGGTAGGATATCCTAGTGTACCGAGCGCCGTAACATATTGAGCATAGAGCGACATATCCTCATGAACAATATCACCGAGGCAGATGCCGTAGACCTGACGGCCGGAAATGCCAGAGGCAACATCGTAAAGCTCCTGATACAGGTCTTGGCAGACATCGAGTGACTTATAGGCAATCTTATCGAGCGTCCAATTATTCTTTCTCGGTTGCGGGTCGGCCGTAATCAGCAGGGTGAAGCGGTCGGGGTTGGCAACGGGGGTCAGGACGAAGTCGCCAAAGTCATAAATGCCGGCAGAAGGTGTGATGTCGGCCTTGGCCTTGTAGAAACGCGGAATGCCGCCGGAAACGGTAGGCATATAGCCGGAAGGGGTGCTCACATGCACAAACTTCACATTGGCGATGGTGCTTTCCATATAGAAGGTGCCGTCGGGCATCGTCCTGACGCACTGCGTGCCATCGGAGACCACTACGCCCTCGATTGGATTGCTGGAGGAGTCCACCACCCGGCCCTTGATATTATAGCCGTCCGGCGGCAGCACTTCCTCTTCGATGTTCGGAATGCCGAATTCCGTCGCAATGGAGGAGGGAACAAAGCCAAATACCGGCATCTTGACGAGATTGCCGCAGGCCAGTTCGATGGATGAACTGCGGAGTTTAGTCATCGTGCGGTTGTATTCATCGGTCAGAACGACCTGGAAGCCGCTTGCATAGGTGCCGGCCGGGACGACGAGGAAAAGATCCAGCGCCGTCGACTCGGAAAGGCTCTGCGGCGTCGTCAGATTCAGCGTCAGGCTGCGGCCTTCTCCAGCGGCTGCGGCTCCCTCTAATGTCTGATGCTCATAATCGATGGTGAAATCCCCCGCGACCTGTTCGTCCGAACGCCCGGTAAAAGTAACGCTGGCAAGGCTGGAGGCACTGACGCCCGCGTCCTTTTTCACCTGGAGGTGTACGATGGCACCGAGGTGGGAAATGGTGGCGGCGTTGCCGGCTGTCTGATATCCGGCCATCGGCATCGTGTTCGTAGCGAAACTGCCCGCTGCCCAGGTCTGCGTGTCCGGAAGGGTGATTGTCGTGGCATTCTTGTAGAAGGATGCCGGATAGAGAATCTCATAGGGCGGATTCAGTACGCCGTTGAAGGTGAAACTGGCGCTGGTGGCAGCATCGCCGATACTCGAAAGAGCGTTGGATTCCACGCCGTTGAGGCAGATCTGGTCTCCATCGCTCCAATAGACAGGGCGTTCGCCATTATCGGAGGCGCCCATATGGGTTCTCGTCTCGGGGGAGGCGATGGAAATATCGAGGACCGTTACTTCGGAAGAAGGGAGGTCAATCTCCCGATCCTTGTTACAGGCGGATGCCAGCACCAATAGCGCACAGGCAAAGACAGATACGTAATTACGCATAGAAAGTGGTTATCAATTCTTATCTTACAAAATTACACTTTTCTCTCGATTCCTGCAATGCCATTCCCGATCTTTTTGAATAAAAAACCTGCCGGAGGGCGGGCCGGCAGGATGGGGGAGAGGGAGAATACAAGAGCCGCCTTATCGGCGGCTCAGGGGGCGAAAGCGCCCGTCATCGGATGCAGGTACAGAGATGCAAATGACAACGAAAGGTCGAATTATCATAATATGGAAAGCTAGATTGGGCCTCGTGTCATGGCTAACCCAGGCATCCGATAAAAAACATAAGAGCAAGCCCTCCGGAGAGGAACAATGCTCTTATTCATGATAATTCGCGGCCGATTCGACGACCATCATCTTGCTTTCCGCTACAAAGGTAGGATAAAAAAACTATCCACCAAAATTATTTTTTCAACACTGTTAGCAGGGTCTGAAAAAACGTAAAAATCCTGCCGGGAGGCCGTCAGGATGGGGGAGTATTATTTGTTGAAAATGTCGGAGTGTGTACCGGTATTGAGCATCAAAAGAGTTAGTTCTTGATCACTTTGTTCCCAAATGAGTAACCAGTCTGGCCTGATGTGACACTCCCACTCACCCAGTCGATTTCCTGTCAGTTTGTGTGGCTTATACTCTGGGGGAAGGGCGCCATTCTGAGCTAAAATCGTAATTGCCGTTTGGAGTAACTCCATCGGCAGGCCCCGCTTTTTGCACAACTTCCAATCTCTTTTGAATTGGTTGGTATATTTTACCGTGTACATATCACCTATGCCTCAAGCGAAGCAAACATTTCTTCCACAGAATTAAAGCTATGTACTTTGCCGCTTTGCGCTTCGAGCTTGGACCGTTCATAGGCAGATAGCTTCTTGGGACCGGAGACTTCCCATCCCATTTTTCTTGCCATCAGTCGGAAGGCTGTCCTTTCATTGGAAGGGACTCTTATAGTGTATTCATAGCTCATATCCTGTTTCGGCTTCAATTGCCGCTCCTTGACTGCAAAGGTGCGATTTCTTTTATAGAAATGCAAGAAAGAAATAAAAAAACCTGCCGGCGGGCGGGCCGGCAGGATGGGGGAGAGGAAGAATACAAGAGCCGCCATGTCGGCGGCTCAGGGGGGATGAACCCATTGTCGGATGCAGGTACAGAGCTCCGGCTCATGCCGGACAGAAAGGAGGGGTAAGGCTATCGCCTTCTCCAATGAGCTCTTACGAACTCTTTCATACCGCGTCGGACTCTCCAGTAGGAGCGAACGAAGACGGGGCTTGCACATGTACCTTGTACAGAGATGCAAATGACTACGAAAGGTCGAATTATCATAATATGGAAAGCTAGATTGGGCCTCGTGTCATGGCTAACCCAGGCATCCGATAAAAAACATAAGAGCAAGCCCTCGCGAGAGGAACAATGCTCTTATTCATGATAATTCGCGGCCGATTCGACGACCATCATCTTGCTTTCCGCTACAAAGGTAGGATAAAAAAACTATCCACCAAAATATTCTTCTCAACCCTGTTAGCAGGGTCTGAAAAAAAGTGAAAAATCCTGCCGGCAGGCGGGGGCCTGTCGGCAGAAAAGATTGTCATTCCGAGGCCGTAAGGCCCATCGTTGTCATTCCGAGGCCGTAAGGCCGAAGGAATCTATTGTCAGAATACTAAGGAAGATTACGGAATGAGGTAGGTGCCGGAAACTAAAGCACCGCCGTCCGTCGTAATCATGTTGGAAGACAGCGTGATGGCTTCTGCGGAGCCGTTGTTAATCGTGCCCTTTACGCCGCAGTTGGAAATCGAGGTTCCATCGGCTGCCTCGCTGACAAGGACGGCTGCATTGGTTGCTGCAGCATGGGTGCCTTTTGTCAGGGTGATATCGTTAACCAGGCAGTCGATAATGGATGAGCCCGTGTCCAGTTTGGCTACAAGGCCGCCAATATTCTTTGCCGCATTAATATCTCCGGAATTTGTGCAAGAGTCTATAATAGTGCTGACAGCCCAGCCGACAATGCCACCCATTCCCTGAGAATTCGCATTACTTCCAGTAAGTGCCTGTGCAACGGTATTGTTCTCAATAACTGCCTGTTCGGTATAACCGGCAATACCACCGGAATAGCCGCGGAGTTCAACAACGTCGCCACCCGATGTGGAGCAATCGTGGATGTATGCCTGGCTACTAGACGTTCCGATGACGGCACCAATGATACCACCACCGAAAGGCGTAGAGGATGCGGGAGAAACGGTGTTGTTGTAGTTCCTGTTCCATACCCTGGCGGAGTTGGTACAGTTATCGATTTCAATACCGTCTACACCTGCAGCAAAGGTTCCCATAAGACCGGCAATACCACCAGAATAGGAAACTCGACCGGCTTTATTCTGTTGCGAATTGCAATAGATTTGAGCCTTGTTGTCGCAAGATTTGATGGTGCTGCTTGCTGCCGGTCCGTATCCCAGAATGCCTCCGATGGTAAGTCTGGTGGTGAGCACGGTGCCATTGTTGGTAAGGGTCACAGCTCCGTTGTTTTCACAGGATGCAATATCTATCTGATGCGCCGCATCAGCACCACCACAACCTACGATACCGCCCATATCAGCAGTTGTCTGAGTGGCCGTACCAATAGCATTGCACGTAATTGCGGCGTAGTTTTTACATCCAGTGACATCACAGTCAGTATTGGTGCCGCCCATAATACCTCCCATGTAAATATAACGGTTTGTCTGTGTGGCCGAAGCTTCAGCATTGCTTCTGGTGAGGGTTCCGCCGGATTGATTGATACAATTGCTGACATTAGCGCCGTCAGCTACAATGCCGCCTAGGTAAACGGTGGTGGAATTGCTGACGGAAGAGATGGCACCGGAATTGTTGCAATCTTCAATGTCCGCGGCAGAACGGGCGGCGATACCACCCATGCGCTGAGGTGTGGTATTGGCGCGGGCACCGTTGCTGGCAAAAGAAAGTGCTGCGTAGTTGTTGCAATCGCTGATTTCAGAGTTGGAGGTAGTCTTGGACCAGCCGAGAATACCGCCGATAGCCGCAACGAATGTTCCACGGACGTCGATTGTCCTGGGAGTTCCGTTTATACCGGCAGTGCATTCGGTAATGTAGCCGTTTTCGGCATAGCCAACAATGCCTGCGACATAGAAATACGTGCCAGCGGCCGTAATTCCACCGTATGTGGTATCATCATGAATGGTAATGTTACCAGTGAAAGAGCAGTTGTGGACAGATCCCTCACTGGCAAGGGTTCCGGCAATACCGCCGATGTATGCGCAAAGGTCGGTTCCACCGGTAATGGTCACTCCGTTCTGGGAACAAGTGATGTCACCGCTTACCGTGCAGCCGTCTATGCTACCGCCATAATTGCGGCCAACGAGACCACCATAATGCTGGGCAGTGGTGTCGACATCCTCAATGTTGTTGATTGTCACGCTCGCTGCGCTGGTGATATTCTTCAAGGAACCTTTGTGGCGACCCACCAAAGCACCGTGGTTGGGATCGGCAGCGGGGGAATTGAAGGTGAAGGAACAAGTGCTGTCCAGCGTCAGGTTTTCAATAAGGCTTCCGGTCTTAGTATAGGCAAAGATAGGAACCGTAGCATCGAGTCCGCTGATCGTGTGTCCGTCCCCATTGAAAACACCGCTGAAATAATTGTCTTCCGTTGCTCCATGGATACCTTCTTTCTGGCCAATACCGTAGGTGGCATTGAAGGCGGCGGAGGTCGTGGCGTCGAAAGTGATGTCGGCGGTGACGGTGGCAATGAGGGTCTCATCGCCGAGGCTTTCGAACACCTTGTTGTTGTAGTCCTCGGCAAACTGGATGAGATCCTCTGCGCTGGAGATCTCGATGCCGATTTCGGTGCCGGTCGGGATGAAGGTGAATTCGGGCATATTGTAGAGCTTGCGTGCCTCGGCAGTCCAGGAAGAGGTCTTGCTCTTGGTCATGATATGGCCGTTGGCATCCTGGACGATGATGTCAAAGCCGTTGGAGTAAGTGCGGGCAGGGACGACGATATAGTATACTGCGGCGTTAGAAGTGGAGGTCGCCTGGCTCTTCACGACCTTGACCACTTTGTCGGCAGCAGAATCGGAAGCGCCTGTAAGCGTAGCATTCTCATAGTCGATCGAGAAGGAACCGCTGACCTGCTCGTTGTTACGGCCTTTGAAACGAACGGAAACGAGATTGTCTTCGTCGGCATCTGCTGCGGTGGCGCGGAGCACGGAAATCTTAACCAGCGCGCAAAGGTGGCTCAGCGTAACGTTGCTGCCATCGGTACTATACCCAGCCATCGGGAACATCCCTTCGGCGAAGCCGCCGGCCCGATAGGACTGCACGGCCGGAAGGGTTACGTGCGAGGCGTCGGTGTAGATGCCTGCAGGGTAGATGATGTTATACGGAGTGGAGAGTACGCCGCTGAAGCCGAAGGTCGTCGAATTGGTCCCTTCTTCAATGCCGGTAAGCTCGTCTGATGCAACACCATTTACTGCAATCTGATCGCCGTTGGACCAGCATACCTTATACTCGGATCCTTCTTTTGAACCCATATGCGTCTTCGTCTCCGGTGCGACGCTGACGGTCAGGTAGGTCTTAACGCCCTCGGGAGTCTGCTCGATCTGCTCTTCGACCAGATCTTTGTTACAGCCGGCCAGCAGCACCGCTGCTGCCAGGATATAGAAATAACGTGTTTTCATATTAGTCCCAGTCTTCTTCTACTTCAACAATGTTGGGGATTTCATACGATTCGAGAAACCCGGTCTCGACCCGTACGTAGAACTCTTCAGCGAAGGGTGGCGTATACGAGAGCCTCCTTCTTAAATCAGTTACTGTTTTCATGTGCATATCTGTATTTATGATTTGTTATCAGTTTTGTATGCATTATACAAGTTCGCAAGATATACATTATTATAAAAAAAAACAAATCAGTGATTTATTCCTGCCTCATCTTCTGTTTCGGTGTGTTTCGATTCTGGTAGATTCCTTCGTCGGGTTGGGCCATCCATAGATTTCTCGACTTCGCTCGAAATGACAAAGAGATCCCACGGCCGGGGCCGTGGGATGACGGTTCATTGCCGCAGGCGCTGGTCGGGGCCGTGGGATGACGACAGAGGGCGCGATAGTTAACAAAATGCCCCGATTTTGCTAAAGTTCGAGACCGGAAGGTCGCAATACTTGACAAAATCGGGGTAAAATGCGCAGTTTCGCGCCCCAAGCTGCTCTGCTGATTACCAGCTGATGTGCTCGGTGTAGAGGTTGCCGAACATGTCGGTGACCCGGACCGTGCCGCCGGTGCAGGCGGAGGAGGGGGTGACGCTGAAGATGATCGACGCGCTGGACGGGGTGCAGTACTTGCGGTTGGTCTCGTTGTCGTAGGTCGCGAAGAGATCGTAGTAGTCCGGATCGATGCCCGGAGTAAACTCCATGGGCTTCCAGTCGGTCGTGCCGTCCTCGCTCCACTCGGGCTGGGACCAGCCTTCGGACCAGTTCCAGATGTTGGCCTTGACGGTCTCGCCGTCTGTGCGCTCGGGGGCGTAGAGCTTCATCTGGTAGGACTGGTCGTGGCCGACGCCCTTGTAGTACCAGTCGATCTGCTCGCCGTGGACGTTCATGACCATGTAGCCCTGGGGCTCGCCGAAGGGACCGATCGGACGGTTGAAGCGGAGGGCTCCCGTGGCGCGGGCTACGCTGATACACTGGATGTTCGGAGCGCCGTGCTTCGTGTCTTTGCCGTAATGGTTGGCGTAGTTGTAGTAGAAATTGACATGGCTGTGGCCATTCCAGGCATAGACTGCCTTGTAGGCGGAGAACAGTGCCAGATACTCGGCGTAGTTGAGGCTGTAGAAGTTGTGGGAGCCGTGTGGGGAGGAGTTGGGCGTCTTGAACGGGTTGTTGTGGGTACACGTCATGACAATCCTGTCCGTCGGGACGAACGCAAGGTCTGCCTTCACCCAGGCGAGGGTCTCGTCGTCAAGACCGTAGTGGTACTTGTCATTGGCGCTCTTGCGGTCGTAGAGGATGTCGTTCATCACGATATAGTGGATGTCGCCGAGATCGAAGGAATAGTGGGTCGGCCCCACATAGGTCTCGTAGTAGACATCGCCCTGCGAGGTCTCGAAGAGGTTCATCTGGTCGTAGTCGTGGTTGCCGATCACGTTGAAAGTCGGGCACTGGATCTTGGCTGCAACGTCCATGTAGTCGTCCCAGGCATACATCTCATTGTAGACGAGGTCGCCTAGGTTGATCGAGTAGACTTCGCCCGTGCAGGAGGCGCGGAAGGCTTCGGCATCGGGGGCGACATCCTCGTTCCAGGTCTCCATCGAGCCGTCCCAGCCGTAAGGCCGCACCTGCGGGTCAGCGATCATCATGACGGTATAGTCCTTCGCGGCCGGCTTGGTCTCCAGCACGAAATCCGCCGTTGCAGCCTTGGCGTCGTGGGGAATGCGGCGGAAGAACTGCGGCACGCCTTCCAGGGTTGGGACGACGACCGTGGCGGGCAGGCTCAGGTAGACAAAGCGCGTCTTGGACATGTCGCTCCTCAGGGCATAACTGCCGTCTGCGGCCGTCTGGACGCACTGCAGGCCGTCGGTCACGACGATGCCGGGAAGGCCCTTGCCGTCCGGAGTCGTCACGCGGCCCCAGAGGGTGGTGCCGTCCGATTTCGGCTTGGCGGGAGTTGCGATAGCCGTCGTGGCCTCGCCGCCGGTGCGGATGCCGCCGAGGGCGAGGCCGACGATGTCGCCTTTGCGCCCGTCGCAGCTGACCTTGCCGTCATTGGTGCAGTTCGCGATGAAGGCGAGAAACTCGGGACGGTTCTCGGCATAGCCTACGATGCCGCCGGCGTGGATGGCGTTGCGGTTTGTGGCGTCGTATTTATTGCCGCCGCTCGCCGCATTGACATTGCCGTGGTTGACACATTCGCGGACATAGGTGCCGGCGTTGGTGGTTTTCGGGCAGTAGATGTTGCCGACGATGCCGCCGGCCGTGCTGCGAGCCCGGGAGGAGACGCCGTCGAAGATGATGTTGCCATAGTTGAAGCAGCCTCTTACGTGGACGGGACGGCCGATGGTGCCGGCGATGCCGCCGACATTGGAGGGCTGCTCGCCGAGGGCCGACACCTTGCCGTAGTTGCCGCAGTCGGCGATCACGAGCGATTCGTGGGGCATACCTACGATGCCGCCGACATTGCCGCCGCAGGCGCCCGAGGCCACGACTTCGCCGTAGTTGTAGCAGCGGATGATGGTGGCCTTGGTCTGTCCGGCGATACCCGCGCTGCGGGCGATGCCCTTTGTGTTGCCATCTTCTCCGGCGAGGAGATCGGCGACCACTTTACCGCGGTTGTCGTTGTACTTCAAGGTCGTTCGCTGGGCGTTGCCGATGATGCCGCCGACAAACATCGAGGAGAGGTTCGAGACGGCCATGACGCTGCCTTCATTGACGCAGTGGACGATGGTGCTGGCTGCGTTGGCCTTGCCGGCTCCGGTGCCGCAGATGCCGCCGACGCTGAGGGTGACGTCCTCCTTGGCGGGAACGCCGGAGACGTCGGAGGAGATGGCGCCGTAGTTGGCACAGCGAACGATGGCATAGCGGTTAAACCCGGCGATGCCGCCGATGCTGTTGACGGCCAGGGCATAGCCGCATTTGTGATTGATCTTTCCGTAGTTGATGCAGTCGTGGATCAGGCCGAAACTCCTGTCGGCGATAAAGCCGGCATAGAACTCCTCGCCCTTGCTCACCGCTTCCATCGTGCAGGAGCCGTCAATCACGATGCCGCCGACCTCGCCTTTCTTGGTGATTTCGCCGAAAAGGCCGCGGGTGGTTTTCCAGTTCTTGATCTTATGGCCCTGCCCGTCGAAGCGCTCGGAGAAGGATTTGACCTGCGGGAATTTCTTGGCCTTCGACATGTCGATGTCGGAGAGCAGGACGACCGTCGTGTCGGCGTTACACCAGGGGAGAAGGCTCTCTCCGTTGTTGCAGGCCTCTACGAAAGCCTGCAGGTCCGCCGCCGACGAGATGCCGCGCTGGGCAAATGCGCCCAGGGACGCGATGAAGAGAAATGCCGCTGCGGCTGTAAGAAGATGCTTTTTCATGGTCTTTACCAGGTAATGGTGGAAGAATGTTCGTTGCCGAAACGGTCGCGGACCGTCACTTTGCCGCTGCCGTGAGCGGAGTCGACATAGACGCGGAACATCGAGTCCGTATTGTTCTTCGAAGGAATAAACTCCGAAGGGATTTTCTTGTTATAGAAGGAGGTTATCTCCCAGTCACTGAAGGAGTAACGGAAATCGTTGTCCGTGACGCGTTTCATCGGGGTCTGCTCGCCGCCGGAAACGAAGCGGGGCATCTGCCAGAGCTCGTCCCAGAGGAAGATGTTGGCATAAAGGTAGGCGTCGCCATAGGTGCCCGGAGGGAAGAGCTGCATCTGATAGCTCGCGTCAAGATCCTTGCCGTCAGTCTTCAGGACAGCCTTGCCGCCGACATAGTTCCAGTCGCGCCAGACATAGGCCGGCGGAGTGCCGTCACCGCCGCCGTAAGTGCCGACGAAGGAGCCGGACTGGTAGAAGGTCGGCTTAAAGCTCCAGCTGATCTCGCCGTGGTCATATTCGAAGATGACGTAGCCGCGCGGGGTGCCGTTCGATCCCAGATAATCGTTCGACCACAGGGCGCCGGTAACGCGGGAGAGCGTATGGCTCTCGATGCCGGGGTTGGCCTTGTCGACATAATTGTAGGTCGCATGGGTATGCCCGGCCCAGACATAGGCCTTGGTATACTTCGACAGCAGGTTTTTCAGGTCGCCGACATGGAGGCCGGAGCGGTCCTTGCCGCCGGTTTTCGCGTCATTGAATCCCCGCATCATGGGGGAGTGGGCGCAGACCATCAGCGGCGTCGTCACGGATACCTGGGCGAGGTCGTTCTGGACCCACTCCCAGATGGCGTCCGTCAGGCCGGTCGTACATTCGTCGCAGTACTTGCCGGCGGCCGGGTCTCCTGAAATCATGTTGTCCAGCATGAGGAAATGCATCCCGCCGAGGTTGAACGAGAAGTTCGCCGGCCCCATGATGGCTTCGTAGTCCTTGGAGGCCAGCGCGTCTTCCATCAGGCGGTGGCCGTGGTCATGGTTGCCGATGACGTTGTAGGTCGTGATGCCGGTCGTAGTCATGCCCTGGCGATAGACGGGAAGCAGCGTAAGGTCTTGATGGACAATGTCCCCGAGGCCGATGCCATAGACGGGGCGGTCGCGCATCGTGGCGGCGAGCTCGCGCATGTCGCGGTACATGTCGTTGCAGCAGTCCAGCGAGTGGTAGCCGAGCTTGTCGAGGCCGGCCGAGCTCTTGCGGGGCTGCGGGTCCGCATAGATGAAGACGGTGAAGCGTTCCGGGTTCGAGATCTTCTTGAGCGCGAAGTCGATGGTATACTTGCCGTCGGCGCTCGGCGTGCAGTCCGTCAGGAACTTCCAGAAGCAGGCATGGCCCTCCATGACCGGGGCCGCATAGCCGGAGGGGGTGGAGACGAACACGTAGTCCGTCGCCTTGATGTCCGAGCTGATGTAGTACTTGCCCTTGGAGTTGGTCTTGACGCAGTGGACCCCGTCCGATACGACGACGCCCTGAAGGAGCGCCCCGTCGTCACCGGAAACGGTGCCGCTGATGGTATACTCCTTCGGGGGAGTCGTGTCGTCCGCAGGGGTTCCGTTGCCGCTGTCCGGATCATTTTCCTTCCCGCAGGAGAGCAGGGAAAGGCCCAGCAGCAGAACGTAGATATAACTTCTTTTCAACATTCCCATTAAATATTTCCGTTCCAGAGCGAGATGCCGCTGACCTTGCCGGCACCGTTGCCGACAGCGTACTGGCCGACATTGTTCTCGCTGATATCCATACCGTTGACTTTGCCGCCGTACTTGCAGTTCTCGACGATGGTGTCTTCCTCAGCCGTGGCGATGATGCCGCCGCAGTTGTTGGGCTCGCTGCCCTTGTTGACGCTCAGGACGCCGTAGTACGAGCAGCCGCTGATCTTGACGCCGCCTTCCACCGAGAGCGAAACGATTCCGCCCGGGGACTGGACCGCGCTGGCGGGGTTGGAACAGAAGACGTTCCCCTTTGCCGTACAGCCGCTGACAGTCGACTGGCTCAGCCAGGCGGCGATGCCGCCCTTGTTCGGAGCATTGCTGTTGGCCATATCCTGGTTGCAGGTGCTGGAGCAGTCGGAGATGGTCGCCTTGCGGGCGAAGCAGACGATGCCGGCGGAAGTGCCGCGGTAGGCGTGGGTATTGCCGGTGTTGGTACATGCGCTCATCGTAAGCGTGCCGGACTCGGACTCGGGCTTGTAGTCGAAGGCGCCGAGGATGCCGGCAGCGCCGCAGGCGGAGTACCAGCCGTTGCTGACGTTGCCCGGGATGCTGTTGCTGTAGTGGTTGACCGAAATCTTGCCCTTGTTGAGGCAGTCGTCGAAGGTCGCGTTGCCGCCCATCACACAGCCGGCGATGCCGCCGAATAGGAAGATATAGTGCTTGGTGTTGGCATTGGTGATCTGCGTCGAGGTGATCCGGCCGATCTCGCCGTCGTTGGAGCAGCCCTTGAAGAGAGCGTTGCCGTTGACAAAGCCGGCGATGCCGCCTTCGAAGCAGCGCAGGATCTGCGATCCGGTCGAGGCATCCTTGTAAGCCGTCGAGATGGTGCCGAGGTTGGACAGATTCTCGAAGCTCACCGATGCGGCCGGGTCGTCGGGATCGCAGCCGCCCAGCACGCCGCCGATGCAGACGAAGCTGGCCTGGCGGTTGGCTGTCTGGTCGAGGTGGATGTTGGTCTGGAACTCATAACCCTTGAACGCGAGGGTGACGCCGGGGCCGGCCAGACCGGCGAAGCCGCCGGCGTGGACCTGCGTGGAAGCGCCGCTCTGGAAGGAGTCGAGGGTGATGGAACCGAGCGAGATGGATTTGTCTGCAGCGCCGTCGAAACTGCGGTCGCTGAGGATGCTGCCGTAGAGGCCGCCGAGATAGGACCTGACGACGTTGCCGCCGAGGACGATGCCGCCCATGAAGGAGTTGTCACGGGCCGTGGCGCCTGCGATGAGGCTGCCCTGGATACCGCCGACATGGACCGTGCCGATGCCGGTGGAGAGGCGCACCTCGCCGGTAATCTCGCTGGAGGTCAGGCTGCCCTCGACCACGCCGGCGATACCGCCCGCATAGCAGGTCTGGTTCTCTGCCGGGGGAGAGGAGAGGATGACCCTGCCGGAAGCCTTGCATCCGGAGACCTCTGAGGCTGCGTCAGCGCGGCCGACGATGCCGCCGACATATGCGGCGGAATCATCTTCGTCGGAGCTGCCGGCAAATTCCAACGTCCCGGCAAAGCCGCATTCGGAGATCGTCGTATTCTTTGCGACGGATACGATGCCGCCGACTGCCGTCGAGGTGGAATAATACATATTATTATATAAGGAGCTGCCTTTTCCGAGGGTGACCCGGGAAATGGTGGCGCCGTCGCAGTAGTTGAACAGACCGCTCTGCGTGTTCCGGAGGTTGAGGACGGCATATCCGCCGCCGTCGAAACTGCCGGTGAAGGGATGCTCGGCCGTGCCGATGCCTTCCCAGCCTTCCGCTTCGCTCATGTCGATGTCCTGGATCATCCGGACGACACCGTCCTTCTCCCAGTCGGCGGTCGACTGGCCGTTCGAAATGGCGGCGGCAAAAGCCTTCATGCCCTTGTCGGTCACAAGACCGTGGGCCGGGACATAATCCTGGTACATGACGGGAAGCTCTACGATGGAGGCCGATGCGTTGGCGAGCAGCAGGGACATCTCCACCTGGCGCGCCTCGCCGCAGTCGCTGAGGTTGCTCGCCATCGTGAGGGTCACCGTCGCGGTGCCGTCGCCGTTTTCCGTCACGGAGGAGGTGACATAGTCCGGGGCCTGGATGTTCTTGACCATAAAAGCCGGGGCGGTCAGCGTGAGCGTCGCGGCGATTTCTCCGGCGAAGAAGATGTTGCCTTCTGCGTCATAGTCGAGATCGGAACCGAACTGGTAGACCCATATGTCGTCGGTCTCGGCGCCGCTGGTCAGGGAGACGGAGCCGTAGCGGGACACTCCGCTGTTGGGTTTGGGCGTGATGGCGAGGGTCGTCGTCGTGAAACCGTCCTTGGAGGAGGTCCCGGTCGTGACGACATCCAGCCAGTCGTTGCCGCTGATGTCCCAGACATCGCCTTCGATGGTCGTTACCTTCGTGGTGAGGGAGCCGCCGGCGCGGGGCGCGACGAAATAGGGCTGCCCGATAAAGAAGGCCGTTGCACTCTGGGAGGCGCTGAAGCGGAAGCCGGAGAATTCGCCGGCCACGAAAGTGAGGGTGGCGCTTTCCCGGTCTTCGAAGCTCTCATTGGCGGCAACTTCCAGAATGACGCTGCCGCTGCCGCGGTGCTCGCCCGGGACGACGGTCAGCCAGTCGCGGTTGCTCACGAGGTTCCAGACGAGGTTGTCGTTGTTGACGTTGACGTCGATGACCTTCCGCGCCGCGGAGTGGGTGAACGAGAGCGACTGGATGGGCGCGCCGCCGGAGGAATAACTGACCTCGAGGCGGGTTGTCTCGCGGCTCTCAAGGATTTCCTCGTCAGTGGGCTCCTCTTCCCGGCAAGAGACGGCGAAGAGGGCGAGGACTGCCATGGACAAATATGCGATATAACGTTTCATAGTACGAATCATCATGAAGGTTTATTGTCTTCCTTTGAGCCGGGTGTTGTAGCTCTCGATGGTGGAGGCCCACCAGACGTCGGTCTTGATGTTGTTCGAGCCGCCCAGCCAGCCGTTGATGGCCTTCGGGTAGGCTTCGGAGTTGCGGTACACTTCGTCGGAAGGATAGCGCAGACGCGTCGGAAGGATGCAGTCGTTGGCGGCGGCGGGGCCGTTGGTCTTCAGGATCGGATAGCCCGTGCGGCGGTAGTCGCACCAGGACTCGATGCCGATGAAGAACTCTGCGAGCCATTTCTGGGTGAGGATGGCCTCGACGGCATTGTCGGAGTTGAAGGTGTTGCCGCTGTAGAGCTCACCGTTGACGCAGTGGTTGACGTAGGCGACGACTTCCGGGGATTCTGCGGTCACGTAGGGGTTCCATTCGAGGATGCTCTCCGTGATGCCCTGCTTAAGAAGGGCCAGGTAGGCGCCGATGCCGGAAATGCTGTTGACCCAGCCGCGGGCGCCGGCCTCCGCATAGATGAACGAAAGCTCGGAGTACTGCATCAGCGGGTAGTAGGAAGCATTCTGGAGGTCGTAGACCTTGCCGGTCAGCGCGCTGGGCTCCGGATCACCGGAGGCCGTCTTGCCGCGCACCATTCTGCCGACCTTGGAGTTACCGGCGGCCGACTTGTGCTCGGCGGCGTCAAGGAAGCGGACGCGCGCGTCGTTGAGCAGCTGGACCGGCATGCCGTTGACCTTTCTCCACCAGCAGTCGTAGCGGGGATCCTCGATGTGGCCGCCAGCGGTCTCGGAGGACTTCCATTCGTAGTAGGTGATGCCGTCGGAGTCGATCTTTTCGTTGGTATCGAGCATCCTGCGGCAAAGGACATCGCTCACGGCGAGGGTGTTCCAGGTGCCGCTCGTGGTCGTATAGAAAGGAGTGTGCTCAGGCTCGTTCTGGTCGCTGAAGGGGATCATCGGCCGGTCGGCGCGGGAGCGCATCTGGGGATAGTCTCCGCCGCCGCTGGTAAAGCTGGCATAGAGCTCGCCGAGCTTGCCCTTCACGGAGATGGCCTGCCACTTGTCGTCACCGAGCTCCAGCACGCCGCCGTCTTCCTCGAGCACCTTCATCGCGATGCGAAGGACCACGCGGGCATACAGGGAGTTGCCGAAGCGGCGCCATTTGTCGAGATCGCCGCCGAAGGTCTTGTCGCAGATCGCGTTGAACTGGATCTTCTCGGTCAGGGACAGTAGTTCGTTGGCCTCTTCGAGCATGATGATGACGCCCTTGTAGATGTCTTTCTGGCTGTCGTATTCGGTGGTGTACTTCGAGATGGCGTCTTCCAGCGGAAGCTGTCCGGCCTCGGAGTAGGGGACGTCGCCGTAGGTGTCGGTGATGTGGGTGATCAGGAACGCCTTCAGGATGAGGGCGACGGCCTGCATGGGCTCGTTCTGCTCCTCGACGGCTTTCTGGTACATGGACATCGCGTTGCCCCACTGGACATAGAAGGCCGACCAGATGTCGTCGGTCGTGGCCTCGGGGATGTTGTAGTTGTCGATGACGCGGGAGGAGACCTCCGAGTTGGTCGAGACGCCGTACTGCATCAGAAGGGCGGTGGTCGAACGGAAGACGCTGATCAGGTTATACTGCGCCTTGAACATGATGGGGTGGACGAATGACTCGGACGGGGCATCGTACAGGGCGTAGGGGTTCTTGCTCATGTCGTCGAACTTCTCGCAGGAAGTCGTGCTCAGCGCCAGGAGCAGGGGAATCAGGGTAAGGGTGATCAAATACTTTTTCATGGCTTAGTCCTCCTCCGTTAGAATACAAGATTGAGGGTTGCGCCGAACTGGGCGGTCGTCGGCATCTGCATGATTTCGAAGCCGGGGATGACGGCGCTGCCACGCATCGTGACGGCTTCCGGATCCCAGGCGGGGAAGTCGGTCCAGCACCAGAGGTTGTTGCCGTAGACGGCGAGGCTGGCCTGGCTGAGGAACTTGGTCTTGGCAAGGAGTTTCTTCGGCAGGGCGTATTCGAGGCGGATTTCGCGCAGCTTCAGGAACTGGGTGCTGACGAAATGGGCTTCGGCGTTGGTCTGGTCGTACTTGTTGTGGTAGTATGTGGCGATGTTGGCCGGATCGATGGCGGTGGTGTTGATCACATAGTTGCCGTCGCCGGTCTCGCGGACGCCGACCGGGACCAGTCCGCCTTCACGGCCTTCGAGCGTATTGATGCCCTTGCCGCGGTAGTTGAGGACCCAGTTGGTGTAGGAGAAGACGTGGCCGCCCCACTGGCCGTCGAGGCTGACGGAAGCGGTCAGGCCCTTCCATTTGAGGGAGGTGTTGAAGCCGCCCTTCCACTTCGGGGCGCAGTCGCCGAGGTACTGGAGGTCGGTGGTGGTCTGCGGCCGGTTCTGCTGGTCGAGAACCAGCATGCCGGAAACGTCGACCATGTTGCCTTCCGCGTCGATGGCGGTAGAGCCCTGCGGCGCGCGGACATAGCCCTTGCCGTACATGGCGGTCAGGCTTCCGCCTTCATATGCGGTCATGTAGGCATGGGAGGAATACTGGGCGACGATCCAGGAGTCGATGCCTTCGCCGAGGGAGACTACGGTGTTGCGGTTGAGCGTGTAGTTGGCGCTGGCTTTCCACTGGAGGTCGCGGGTCTTGATGAGGGTGCCGCCGATGGTGGCCTCGACGCCGCGGTTGCGGATCGAACCGGCGTTGACGTAGACGTAATTGACGCCGTTTGCATAGGAGACCGGCATCTGCGAGATCAGGTCGTCGGTGACCGAGTCATAGAAGGCCGCATCGAGAGTGAAGCGGTTCTTGAACATCTTCAGCTCGAGACCGACCTCCCAGGAGGTGACGATCTCGGGACGGAGGTTCGGGTTGGACTTGGAGGTCTGGATGGCGACCGTTCCCGGGAATCCGGTGCCCTGGTAGTAGTTGGCCACGCGGTAAGGCGCGGTGTCGTTACCGACCTGGGCGAGGGAGGTGCGGATCTTCATGAGGTTGACAAGACCGCCCCTGCGGCCGAAGTTGAACAGGTCGTTGAGCGCGACGCTGGCGGAAACCGACGGGTAGAAGAAGGAGCGGTTGTCGGCGTTCAGCGTGCTGGACCAGTCGTTACGGCCGGTAGCCTCGAGGAAGATGGCGTTCTTCCAGGAGAAGGAGACCATTCCGTAGAGGGAGTTGGTCTGGCGCCGGTAGCCGTTATTGCCGGTCAGCGGCTCATAGCTCGTATTGATGAGCGAGTAGACGCCCGGGATGTTGAGCGCGCTCGCGGTCTGGCTGTGGTTGCTGTAGCTGCGGAAGATGATGGAGCCGCCGCCGGTGGCCGTGAACTGGAAGTCATTGCCGATGCGGGTGTCATACTTGAGGAGGAAGTCGCCGGAGAACTGCTTCGAGTCGACGTCCTGCTCGCGGTACCAGCCGTTCGGCTTGGCCTGCGTGGAGGTGGCCTGGCGCTGGGTGCGGAAGTCGGAGGTGATGTCGATACCGCCTCGGACCGTCAGGTTCAGTCCCTTGGCGATGTCGGCGACCATGGCGAGGTTGCCGTACATACGGTCCCTCTTCTGGTCGTTGATACACTGGTTGGCGAGGAAGTAGCCGTTGTTCTTGCCGCCGGAAAGGGACGCATCCTGGGTAAAGGAGGCTTCGTCCTTCCAGTAATGGGAGACCCAGTCCATGTCCACGTTCGGGGCGTAGCACCAGAGGCTGTACATGATGGAGGTGGAGCCGTAGCCGGACGAGGTCGGGATATTGTCGTTGCGGGTGCTCTTATAGTTGACCGAGCTGTCGAACTTGAGCCAGGAGGCCATCTTGCTGGAGGTTCGGACCGAGACGAAGTGGGTCTGGGACGGGGAGTTCGGGACGATGCCCGAAATGCGGTTGTTGGTGTAGCCGATACGGACGCTGTTCTCCTTGTTGATCTTGCCGGAAAGGACGATCGAATTGGAGAAGGTCAGACCCGTCTCGAAGTAACGCTTGAACCAGTCGCCGAGGCTCTGATAGGGCGTGGCGTCGCGGACGAAGTCTCCGAATTCGTTGACATGGCCGCCGATGCCGAGCTCCTGGTTGTAGTACTGGTAGTACGGCGTGCCGTCGAGCTTCGGGCCCCAGGATTCCATGCCGGAGGTGGTCGTCAGGTCGGGTCTCGGGTTGAGGCCGGCGACATCGTCACCTTCGCCGGAAACCAGATAGTAGTAATAATTGAGTCCCGCCGTACCCTGGCCGTAGGTGTACTGCAGGTCGGGGGAGGTGAGGACCTTGTCGGCGGCGAAACTCGACTTGAAGCTGACGTTGAAGGTGACGTCCTGCGCCTCGGCCGACTTGGTGGTGATGATGATGGCGCCGTTGGCGGCCTGCGAACCGTAGAGGGCGGTGGCCGCGGCACCCTTCAGGACCGTGACGCTCTCGATGTTGTCCGGGTCGATGTCGGCGACACCGTTGCCGTAGTCGATGGCGAAGGAGCTGCCCTCGCCGCCGGCGTCGGACGCGGTGGCGGTGTTGTACATCGGCACGCCGTCGACGACGAACAGGGCCGTGTTGTTCTCCAGGCTGGCGGAGGACTCACCACGCACGGTGACACGCATGGAACCGTTCGGGGAGCTGCTGCGGTCGATGTTGAGGCCGGCGACCTGACCGGAGATACCGTTGAGCCAGTTGCCGGTCGTTCCGGAGTTGGCGAATTTCTCGGATTCCACCTTCTGGACGGAATAGCCGAGCGCTTTTTCGTCACGTTTGATACCGAGGGCCGTCATGACCGCGCCTTCGAGAATCTCGGTGTCATCCTGGAGGACGACCCGCTTGAGGGCGGAAGAGCCGGCCGGGATGGAGACGGTCTTGAAGCCGAGGCAGGAGAACTGGATTTCAGTCCCGCTGGCGGCCTTGATGCTGAAGGCGCCCTTTTCGTCGGTGATGCCGCCTTCTTCCGTCGTAAACACGGCGACACCCGGGATGGGCTCACCGTCGGAGTCTACGACGATACCGGTCCAGACTGCAGGGCCGTTCTGCGCATGCAAAAGCGCAGGCAGGGCCGTCAGGAGGACCAGCACAATCAAATGGGTTAATCTTTTCATTGTCAGTATAGTGGTATTGTTACTTGCGGTTTGTCATGCGTACGTATGGGCGCCGGGGCGCTGCGCGTGTACATGGAAGGTCAAAGATAATTCAAAATTTCCGCCCAGCCAAAGATTTAATTTGTTTTTTCGCCGAATAATGCGAATTTTGCAAATATGAAACGCTTTAGAATTCTTGCTCTCCTGCCGCTGGCAGTGACCCTTCTTTCCCTTGCCGGATGCAAATCCGAAAAACAGGAGCCCCTCAAGACCATCGTCATCCTCTATGAGAATGACGTCCACTGCGCCATCGACGGCTATGCAGTCATGGCGGGCTATCGAAACGCTATCGCCGACACGGCCTGGGTCGGTCTCGTCTCCGCCGGAGACTACCTCCAGGGCGGTCCGGCCGGTGCCCTGTCCCATGGCGGGTACATCATCGACATCATGAACGAGATGGGCTACGACGCCGTCGGGCTCGGGAACCACGAGTTCGATTTCTCCGGCCCGCGCCTTTTCGAGCTGATCGAAAAGCTCAAGGCTCCGGTCGTCTGCTGCAATCTCTTCGATGCCATGACAGAGGAACAGATCTTCCCCTCCTATTCTATCCGCTATTATGGCCCGAAGAAGGTCGCCTTCGTCGGCGTCCTTACCCCGGAAACGGTTGATGCAGAGAGCTATGCTTTCTATGATGAGGATAATATTCTCCTATACGACCTGCATCCCGAGGACGTGTACGAAAGGGTCCAGAAGGCCGCTCAGGAGGCCCGCGATGCCGGTGCCGATTATGTCATCGTTCTCTCCCACATGGGCGAGGAGAATGTCAAGTGCGAGATCGGTTCGAAAGACCTGGTCGCATCTACCCGGGGCATCGACGCCGTCATCGACGGCCATTCCCACGAAACCATCGCCTGCGATATGCTTCCGAACCTCGACGGCACCTTGATCCCCGTCACCCAGACCGGCACGGGCTTCGCGAATATCGGCAAGCTCGTCATCACGACCGATGGGAAGATTTCCACGGAACTCGTTCCCCTTGAGGAGATTACTTCTTTCGACGCCACGGTTGCCGGCAAGGTCGCCGAGATAGAGCAGGAGATGGACATCATCACCTCCCAGAAACTAGCCGACAGCGATGTCGTGCTCCGGATCAATTCGCCGGAGGGCGAACGCCTGGTCCGCAAGGCCGAAACGACGGCCGGTGACTTTATCTGCGACGCCATGCGCTATGTTCTGGACACGGACATGGCTTTCAGCAACGGCGGCGGCGTGCGGGAGGATATCCCTGCCGGAGAGGTGACCTATGGCGACCTCATTACGACCTTCCCCTTCGACAATTACCTCGTTAAGCTGGAAGTGATCGGATGGCGGCTGATCGAACTGATCGAGCAGAACACGAAGCTCGTCCCGAAGGAAGACGGGAATTTCCCGCAGTGCTCTGGGCTCCGCTGCGTGGTCAGCCTGCCGGATCACAAAGTGGTGTCGTTCGAGGTGGAGGACAGCGACGGGAAATACGTTCCGCTGGATCCGCAGAAATACTACACGGTCGCTACGGTCAATTACTGCTTCACCAACGGCGCGTTCAACAATGTCCTCCAGGACTGCACGGTGCTTGAGCGGACGACGATGCTTTATCGTGAAGCGGCTTCCGAATACATCACCAACGCCCTTGGCGGCCACATCGGCGCCGAATACGCCGAGCCGAAGGGGTGTCTCACTTTCGTCAACCGATAATCCTTAACACGTAAACTGATATGAAAAAGAAATTCAGATGTCTCGTCTGCGGCTATGTCTACGAAGGCGAGAATCCGCCGGCAGAATGCCCTGTATGCCATGCCAAGGCTGAAAAATTCGTCGAACTCAAGGAAAGCGGCAGCGACAAGCCCCAGTGGGCCTGCGAGCATGAACTCGGCGTCGCTAAAGGCGTTGATGCAGAGGTCCTCGCGGGGCTTCGCGATCACTTTACCGGAGAATGCTCCGAGGTAGGCATGTACCTTGCGATGAGCCGTCAGGCCCACCGCGAAGGCTATCCTGAAGTGGCTGAAGCTTTCCGCCGTTATGCCCTCGAGGAGGCCGACCATGCCGCCCGGATCGCCGAGCTGCTCGGCGAAGTGGTCTGGGACACCAAGACCAACCTCAAGAAGCGCTACGAGGCTGAAGCCGGTGCCTGCGAAGGCAAGCTCGCCATTGCCACGAGGGCCAAGCAACTCGGCTACGACGCCATCCATGACTCCATCCACGAAATGGCTAAGGACGAAGCCCGCCACGGGGCAGGCTTCTACGGGCTCTACAAGCGCTATTTCGACAAATAATCAGAAGAGGCGACTCAGGTCGCGCTCCATCTTTTCTGCAGCCTCGGTCTCGGGAACGAACTTCCAGTCGCCGAGGTCTTTCGCATACCGGCGGATCAGGGCGGGGGATATCTCGCCCTCCCGGGTCCGGAGGAACTGGTAGATCAGCTCGCGGAGCTCCGGCATGCGGGCGACCACCCTCCCTTCCAGCTCCTCTTTCGGGATTCCGGCCCCGCCGACGAGCAGGTCGCCGCTGTTGGCCCGGTAAGAGGTCATGGCGACGCGATAGGTTTTCCCGGGCTCGAAGGGTCTGCCGCCGGCGAGCGAGGATATCCGGATGCGCGATCCGGCGGGGGCATGGATGTCGACGGTGTAGTTCAGGCCGGCGGCCGAGTCGAAGTTGTACGAGCGGTTTACAAAGGACCAGCCGACACTGCCGGTGCGGGGGTCTTCCTTCTGGACAATCCTGAGCAGCGGGTCTTCCGCCCCCGGGCTGTCCTGGATCCACCGGTCATAATCATACTCGAGGTAGTCCTTGATTTCCTGCCCGGTCATCTCGAGGACAAACAGCTGGTTCTCATAGGGATAGAGCGTGAAGAGGTCGTTGTAGACGAGCTTTCCCGCCGGGATGGTCCCGTTGTAGGTGAGCGGCGCCGCGAATGAGATGTCCGCTCCAGCTTCCCGGGCCGAAAGCAGGGTCACCAGGTGGACGAAATCGGTGTAGAGGGCGCGGCCCCGGTAGGCGTCGCGGGTCCGCAGTTCTTCGCTCAGGTGTCCCACTTCGCGGAGGCTGAAGGCCTTGACGGCCTCGTAGTCTTCCCGGAAGGCGCTGCGCATGGCCGTGTCCACCTTCTCGGGATTGATGGGGATCAGCCGGGCGGAGACATGGCGTCCCTTGATGCGGCCTTTCCCGTCGAGATCGAGGGTGATGGTCCCATGCCCCAGGAAGCGCGCATGGCTTCCGGAATTGATCAGGCAGATGCCTTCCCGGCTGGCGATGACGGCCGGCCGGTGGTCGTGCGAGCAGAGGAGGAAGTCGACCCCGCTCAGGCTGTTGTATAGATCGAGGCCCTGCGATTCGTAGATCGAGCCGTCGCCTTCTCCGGTCCCGGAATGGACGGCGGCGATGACTACGTCCGGATGCTCCGTTTCCCGGATCCGGTCGACATCCTGCTGCACCAGCGGCACGAGGCTCTCGAAATCGATGCCCGACCAGATCCGCTCGTCCAGCCAGCCCTTGATGTTGGCGTTGGTGTAGCCCAGGACGGCGATCCGGACACCCTCCCGCTCGAGGATGGTATAGGGGGTGAAATAAGGCTTCCGGTCGCTTTCCCGGACGGCATTGCCGGCAAGAAAGGGGATGCCGGAGGCGTCCATTTCCCGGCGGATGCGGTCGTAGACGGGATGGCCGGTCTCGATGTCGTGGTTGCCTACGGCGATGGCGTCGTAGTGCATATAGGCGGCGAGGCGGGTATACAGGTGCGTCGCGCTCGTGTCCACGTAATTATAATAATAGGCGGCATTGTCTCCCTGCAGGCAGTCGCCGGCGTCGATGAGGATGACCTTTTCGGCTCCGACGGCGGCGCGGATGCTGTCGACGGTGGCGTTCACGGCAAAAAGGGAGTTCCTCGGGCCCTCGCCGTCAACGTAACCCTCGTCGAACCAGCGCCCGTGGACGTCGTTTGTGAGAAGAATCTCGAAACTTAGGTGCTTGGGAGCCTCCTTGCAGGAAAGCAGAAGCGCCGAGACGGCAACAAGGATAAGAAGGATGCGTTTCATTCAGCCTCGAGATAGTCAAAATGGGGGATGGGGAGGAGCTTGAAAAGATTGGTGCGGTGCTTCCAGTCGATCCGCTCGCGGGTGGCGGCGTCCTCGCATTCGCCGGTACGGATATAGCGGTCGAGCACGGCGTAGGTAAAGCCGAGATTGTCTTCGTCGGTCTTTCCGGTCAGGCCGTCGGAGGGAGCTTTTTCGACGAGGTCGATGGGCAGTCCCATGGCTTTCCCGATGGCGACCACTTCCGCTACCGTCAGGCCGCCGAGCGGGGCGAAATCCCCGGCTGCATCGCCGTAGCGGGTCGAATAGCCGACCCAGTCTTCGGAGAGGTTGCAGGTGTTGGCGACGCGGCCGTTGAGCGACTGCGAGACGGCATAAAGGGCCGACATCCTTAGGCGCGGAGCGAGGTTGATGCGTGTCTGGTCGGAGATGGGGACGCCCTGGGAAGCGTCCAGCTGGCGGCCGACCTCGGCCATCATGGCGTCGAAAGCCTCGCCGATATTGACTTCGACATGGCGGATGCCGAGATGGCGGATGATGCGGTAACTGTCCTGAATGTCCGGTTGGAGGCCGTTGGGCATGGTGACGCCGACGACTCTCTCCGGTCCGAGGGCTTCCGCGCAAAGGGCGGCGACGACGCTGCTGTCCTTGCCGCCGGAGATGCCGAGAACGGCGTTGCAGCCCGGTCCGTTTTCGGAAAACCAGTCGCGGATCCAGCGGACGCAGCGGTCCTTGACGGCGATGGGGTCGAAAAAGTTTTCCATGGATTCGTAAAAAATTTTTCAAATATACACAAAATATCCGTAGAAAATTACTATTTTTGCAGAGTATGGATTATTGCGGCTATGCTCGAAGGAATCAAGACCGGAATTGATCGCCTGATTGCTTTATATGAGGCGGAAAAAGTGGAGAACGATGCTCTCCGCGCGCGTCTTGACGCCCTCAGCGCCGAAAACGATACCTACCGGAAACAACTTGCCGAACGGGAAGAACAGATAGACAATCTCCATCTCAAACAGGCCTTCTCGGCCGCCTCCTCCGACTCGCATTCGGAGGCGAAGGCCAAGATCGCCCGGATGATCAAGGAGATAGACAAGTGTATTTCGCTGCTCGAAAGCTGATATGGAACAGAAGATCACGATCCGCATCGCCGACAAGGATTTCGTCCTCAAGGCTACCGGCCCGGAAAACGAAGAGCTGATACGTCTCGCCGCCATCGAGATCAACAAGAAGCTCGCGGCCTATCAGGCTGCCTTTCCCGGGAAGGCCCTTCAGGACATCCTCTCCTTCGTGGCGCTGAACGAAGCGATCCTGGCCCTTACGGCGCAGCGTAATCTCGAGGCGGCCACCGCAGAGGCTGCCGGTCTCGGGAAATCCCTGGAAGACTATCTTTCTTCTTTGAAATAAAAGCCGTCAGGAAAGCCTGCGCTGAAAACAACAGTACACCCTCGTACCGGGTGCTCTTTGGCCAGGGAAGACAGGCCCCTTGGTTACCTTGACGGGATTCTGCCGCTCCGGCGGCGGGACGTGGGAAGTCAGAACTGGTCGGACCCCAAATCTTTTCCTTAAAAGATTTTCTGACACAGATGCTGACGGCTTTTTCCTCTTTTCGGGCAGTTTCCGAGTGATGGGTGTCGACCCTTTCGGAACTGCCCGTTTTCCGTGCTGGAGAGAGACTGTACTACTAAAACAATTGATACGATGAATACAACTACCGCACTTTTGATCGGATTTCTCGCCGGAGCCGTACTGGCCCTGATCGCCTACCTCATCGTCAGGCGGATCGTCCTCAAGGGCCGTCGCGACGAGATCCTCGAAAAAGCTGAAATAGAAGGCGAGAAAATCAAGAACGAAAAGATCCTCCAGGCCAAGGAGAAATACCTCCAGCTCAAGAGCGAGCACGAGCGTTCCGTCGGCGAGAAAAATGCCCAGCTGCGTGACGCCGAGAACCGTCTCCGCCAGAAAGAAGGGGCGATGAACCAGAAGATGAATGAGCTCGAGACGAAGATCCGCGAGAACGATTCGGCCCGCCAGAGCCTCAAGGCCCGCGAGGAGAATCTCGCCCGCAAGGTCGAAGAATGCGACCGCCTCCGCGAGCAGGCCAACCGCGAGCTCGAGCAGGTTGCCGGAATGTCCGCCCAGGACGCCAAGAACATCCTGATGGAGAACATGAAGGCCGAAGCCCGGAGCGAAGCCCAGGCCTACATCAACGACACCGTCGACGAGGCCCGCCTGAGCGCGGCGAAGGAAGCCAAGCGCATCATCATCAACACGATCCAGCGTACGGCCACGGAGACCGCCATCGAGAATGCCGTCACGACCTTCCCCATCGACAACGATGAGATCAAGGGCCGCATCATCGGCCGCGAAGGCCGCAACATCCGCGCTCTCGAGGCGGCGACCGGCGTCGAAATCGTGGTCGACGACACCCCGGACGCCATCCTGCTGTCGGCCTTCGACCCGGTGCGCCGCGAGGTCGCCCGCCTGGCCCTCCACCAGCTCGTCATCGACGGCCGTATCCATCCGGCCCGCATCGAGGAGGTGGTCGCGAAGGTCCAGAAGCAGCTCGAGGAAGAGATTCTCGAGACCGGCAAACGCACCTGCATCGACCTGGGTATCCACGGAATGAACATCGAGCTCGTCAAGCTCATCGGCCGCATGAAATACCGCTCCTCCTATGGCCAGAACCTGCTCCAGCACTCCCGCGAAGTGGCGAACATCAGCGCCATCCTCGCCTCCGAGCTGGGACTCAATCCGAAGATCGCCAAGCGGGCCGGCCTGCTCCACGATATCGGCAAGGTCTCCGACGACGATCCCGATCTGCCGCACGCCCTGCTGGGTATGAAGCTCGCCGAGCAGTACAAGGAGCGTCCCGAAATCTGCAACGCCATCGGCGCCCACCACGAGGAGGTCGAGATGACGAGCCTGATTTCCCCGATCGTCCTTGTCGGCGATGCCATTTCCGGCGCCCGTCCCGGCGCCCGCCGCGAGGTGATCGAGTCCTATATCCGCCGCCTCAAGGGCATGGAAGACCTCGCCCAGGCCTACCAGGGCGTGACCAAGGCCTATGCCATCCAGGCCGGCCGCGAGCTTCGCGTCATTGTCGGCGCCGAGCAGGTCAGCGACCAGCAGGCCGGTACGCTCTCGGCCGATATCGCCAAGAAGATCCAGGACGAGATGACCTATCCCGGCCAGGTCAAGATCACCGTTATCCGCGAGACCCGCTCCGTAGCTTATGCGAAGTAAGGCCCTTCTGCCGCTGGTTGTCAGCATCCTGCTGCTGCCTCTTTCCCTTTTCGGACAGGGCGCCGGCCGTGTGGCCGACAAGACCGTCGAATGGAAAGTGGAGGCCGTCCCCGGCGATGCGCCTTCTTCCTATCGTATCCTTCTGACGGGCAGCATCCTGCCCGGCTATCATATCTACACGACGGCCGATTATTATTCGGGTACGGCGCTCGAGCTTTCCGGCGAAGGCTTTACCGCGGGCGAGCTCCAGACCCTCGACGAACCGGTCGTTGAAGACGGGGACGAGGTCCTCTACGGCGAAGCTCATTTCGCCTGCGACGTGGTTCTCAGCGCTCCGAGTGCCGATCTTTCCGGCACGATCTGCTGGACGGCCTGCCGCGAAATGGTCTGCGGCAATATGGAGGAGTTCGACTTTTCGCTGTCGCTCGGCGATGGGGAGGAGATCTCTGCCGCCGCCCCTTCGGCGGATAACGGGTCGGACGGCTCGCTCTGGGGGCTTCTTGTCGAGGCGCTTATCTGCGGCCTCCTGATGCTGCTGACCCCGTGCGTGTTCCCGATGGTGCCGATGACGGTGTCCTATTTCCTCAAAGGCTCCGCCAGTCCGGCTGCAGGCCGCTTCAAGGCGCTGATGTACGGGCTTTTCATCGTTGTCCTCTATACGCTTCCCATCACGGTGCTGATCCTCGTGACCTGGCTCGCGGGGGGCGACGACACGACCGCCGATATCTTCAACTGGTTCTCGACCCACTGGATTCCGAACCTGACCTTCTTCGTGGTCTTCATTCTTTTCGCCATCTCCTTTTTTGGCGCGTTTGAGATCACCCTGCCGTCGTCGATCGTGAATAAGAGCGACCGCAAGGCGGACAGTGTGGGCGGCCTCGGAGGCGTATTCTTCATGGCCCTGACGCTCGTTCTGGTGTCCTTCTCCTGCACGGTGCCGATCGTGGGGACGGTTCTGATCCAGTCGGTGCGGGGCGCCTTCTGGACTCCGATCCTGACGATGTTCGTCTTCTCGCTGGCCTTTGCGCTGCCCTTTACCCTGCTGGCGCTCTTCCCGAGTTTCCTCAAGAAGATGAAAAGCGGGGCCTGGCTTAACAGCGTCAAGGTCGTTTTTGGCTTCCTCGAGCTCGCCCTGGCCTTCAAATTCCTGTCGATGGCCGACCAGTCCTACCACTGGGGTATTCTCGACCGGGAAGTGTATCTGGCCATCTGGATCGTGATATTCTCGCTGCTGGGGCTGTATCTTCTCGGGAAGATCCGCTTCGCCCACGACGAGCCGGTGGAGCATCTGTCGATCTTCCGCCTCGGGCTGGTGATCACGGTCTTTTCTTTCGTGGTCTATATGATTCCGGGCATGTGGGGAGCGCCGCTCAAGGCCCTGTCGGGCTACCTGCCGCCGCTGGAGAGCCAGGATTTCAACCTCTATAACCCGGGCGGATTCTATGCCCCGGCCGCCCCGTCTTCCGATTCTGAAATGGGACGCCGCTATGACCTCAAGATGCCGCTCGGCCTGCAGGGTTATTTCTCCATCGAGGAAGGCCTGGAAGCCTCGCGCGAGAGCGGGAAACCGGTCTTTGTCGACATCAGCGGGCACAGCTGCGCCAACTGCCGCGAGATGGAAAACCGCGTCTGGAGCGACCCGGAGGTGTTCCGGATGCTCCGGGACGAGTTCGTGATGGTGGCCCTGTTTACCGACGACAAGTCGGCCCTCTCAGAAGCCGACTGGGTGACGACCGATTCGGGCAAGGTGCTCAAGGAGCTCGGCGCGGCCAATGCCTACACGGCCCTGAAGCGTTTCGGGGTCAACGGCAAGCCGAACTACGTCATCCTCGACTCGGACGGCCGGCAGCTTACGCCGGTCCACGGCTACGACCTGGATGTAAAAAACTTCCAGACCTTCCTGCAATCGGGTCAGGAAGCATTCGGGCGGTAGAGATTAATCTATAAACTCGCGATCAGTTTCTCGAAGAGCGCACTCATGCGGTCTGCCGCTGCGGAGGCCGCTTTGACGACGTCTTCGCCGTCGTTGACATAGTCTTCGGCGTAGTCGTCGTGGGCTTCGTTCGTGATTACCGACATGCCGAAAACGGGAATGTCGGCGTGACGGGCGACGATGACTTCCGGTACCGTTGACATGCCGACGGCATCGGCGCCGATGGCCCTGTAGAAGCGATACTCGGCCGGGGTCTCGTAGGACGGACCCGTGTCGGCGAGATAGACTCCTTCCTGAACGGGTATGCCCATGCTGCGGGCAATCTTGCGGGCGCGGGCGATGAGTTTCGGGTCGTAAGGACGGGTCATGTCGGGGAAGCGGGGGCCCTCCCGGTCGTCGTTCGGACCGATGAGCGGATTGGGAATCATGTTGATATGGTCCCGGATGATCATCAGGTCGCCGACGTGGAAGTGGTAATTGACGCCGCCGGCCGCGTTCGAGACGAAGAGGTAATGGATGCCCAGGGCGATCATCGTGCGGATCGGGAGAACGACCTTGTCGATGCCGTAGCCTTCGTAATAGTGGATACGGCCCTGCATGGCGATGATGTTTTTCCCGCCGAGACGGCCTGCGATAAAGTTGCCCTTATGCCCCACGGCCGTCGAAACCGGGAAGCCCGGAACGTCGCTGTAGGGGATGACGACGGGGTCTTCGATCCTGTCGGCTAGCTGGCCGAGCCCGCTGCCGAGAACGATGCCGATAAAGGGCTTCTCCCGTCCGGAGAGACGCCCTTTGATGACCTCGGCAACATCATATCCGGAGATAGGTCCGTTTGCCATAGGCTGCTAGAACTGGTCGGGAGCGGCAGGCTCTTCTTCCTGATAGGAGGGGGCGGCGGGCTGCTCGCCCTTCAGGCAGTTGGTGCGGATATAAGCGACCACCTCGGAGAGGCCTTCCGCAAATTTGTCGAAATCTTCTTTGTAGAGGAAAATCTTGTGCTTGTCATAAGTGAAAGAGCCGTCCCTTTCCTGGCGACGCTTGCTCTCGGTGATGGTGAGATAAAAATCGTTGTTCCCTCTGGTCGACTTCACATCGAAGAAGTAGGTCCGCTTTCCTGCCCGGACGGGTTTGGAATAAACGTCATCGGAATTCCGGTCGAACGAGCGGCCATTGTCGTAATCTTCGTTATACATGCCTCAAATCTTTAATGAATAGATGATTTTTCTTCCACAAATGTAAGGAAAATTCTTCCAATTGCAGTATATTTGCATAAATTTTTTAATCTATCTTATGCTCAATCGTAGAATTCTGAGGATTAAGGCGTTCAAGGAGCTCTTCTGCTTTGCGGAGAACCGGTCGATGACTCTGAAAGAGGCGCTGGCCGAATACGAGCGCTCCTGCGAGGCGGTCCGTGACCTGTATCTTTTCCTGATCGGACTGATTCCGGCCCTGACGGATGAGATGGAGCGGCGCCAGGAAGCGGCGCGGACCAAATTCAATCCTACCGAGCAGGAACGTAATCCGAACCGCAAGCTGGTGGAGAATGCGCTCGCCCGTCTTTTCCGGGAAGATCCCGATTTCTCCAGGGTGCTCGAGCGCAAGTCGCTTTCCTGGGATAACTGCGATGCGTTCCTCGGCAAGCTTTGCGATGCGCTTCCGTCCAAAGACTACTATCAGGCCTACATGGCCTCCCCGTCCAGCTCCCTCGCGGAAGACGCGGCCCTTTTCAGCCGCTTCTTCGAGGAGGAGCTCGAAGATAACGAAGACCTCGAAAAGATTCTCGAAGACCTGTCTGTCTATTGGGTGGATGATCTCGATTATGCGCTGATCTGCGTCTCCCAGAGCCTTTCCCGCGTGGGCCGTTCCGGAAAGTGGACCCTTCCTCCGCTGTACCGCAGCGAAATGCTCGCAAAGGAAGGGAAGACCGTCGACAACGACCATCTCTTCGCGACCCGCCTCCTTCAGGGGGCCATCGGCGAGTTCGGCCGCTACGAGGCCCTGATCGCCGATTCCGCCACCCGCTGGGAAAAGGACCGCATCTGCACGGCCGATCTGTGCCTGATCACTCTCGGTCTCGCCGAAATCGAGCATGTCCCCGAGGTGCCGATCCGCGTGTCGATCAACGAGTATGTCGACATCACCAAATTCTACAGCACCCCGCGCAGCGCATCCTTCGTCAATGGCCTTCTCGACCGTCTGGTCCAGCGCCTGATTGCGGATGGGACGATCGAGAAATCGCTCAGCTAAATAATTAATAATCAAAAAGATATTTTATGAATCCTTTTATTCTCACCCTTCTTGACACGGCCGAACAGGCAGTCGAACAGACCACCGAGGCCGCCGCTGCCCAGGGTACCTTCTTCCAGCGCAACAGCATGTGGATCATGCTCCTGCTGATCTTCGGCGTGATGTGGCTTTTCATGATCCGTCCGCAGCGCAAGCAGCAGAAAGAGCTCCAGGACTTCCGTAATTCCCTCCGCAAGGGCGACAAGGTGGTTACCGTCGGCGGTATCTACGGCGAAATCGTCGAGGTCAACGAAAAGACCGCCCTCATCAAGGTGGACGGCGAGACCAAGCTCCGCGTCGACAAGAACGGCCTCGTCAAGGATTTCAGCGCCCAGCAGCAGTAATCCTCCCTTGAGGGGTCTCCGGCGATGGAGTGGCTCTACGGCGTTGTCGCGTCCTTACGCAGCAAGGGCAGGAATTGGGCGGTGATCGCCCTGTCCCTGCTCCTTGCCTTTAGTGTATGGCTGCTGACAGCCCTCACGACCGATACCGTGGCGGTTCTCTCTGTCAACGTGGAGGCCCAGAGTGACCTGGAAGGGCGTGTGGCGCTCTCTCCCGACATGGCCCGCATCCGGGCCCGGTGCCGGGCATCCGGCTTCCGGATCCGGTCGCTGCGCCGCCACGATGTCCGCACGGTGCGCTTCCAGCCCGCCGATCTCCATCCCGTGGGGGAAGATGCCTATTACATTACGGCCTCTTCCCTGGAAAAATATGTCCAGGACATCTACGGGGACGTCCGTCTGGAGAACTTTATCTCCGACACGGTCGTCTTCCGTTTCCCGCCCGAGACCTGCAAGAAGGTGCCGGTCGTGCCGGTCAAGGCGATCCGTTTCCGTTCGCAGTATGTCGAGATGGCTCCGCTCAAGGTGGAGCCGGATTCGGTGATCGTATACGGTGATCCGCTCCTGCTCGAGAGGGTCTCCCAGGTCCGCACGGAGACCATCCGCCTCACGGACGTCTCTTCGAGCATCCAGGATATCGTGGAGCTCGATCCGATTTCCGGGACCCGTTACTCGACCCCGTCGGTCAAGTATTCCGTTTCGGTGTCGCGGGCGCTGGAAATCGCCGATCGCGTGGCGGTCCGCGTGACCGGTGTCCCCGAGGGCAAAACCGTCATTCCCTATCCCTCGACGGTGAGTATTTCGGTCTTCTCGGTGTTCCCGATGCTGTCAGATCCGCTAAAAGAATTGACGCTGGAGGTGCCGTATGAGGAGTTTCTCCATTCGAGGACGGGAGACTGCGTGCCCCGGATTCCGACCCAGTTCAAAGGCGTGATCCGCACCCGGATTTCGCCCGAAGTGGTTCATTGCGTGGAGGTTGTCCGGTGATGCTTACGGTTGCGGTCACAGGCGGTATCGGCAGCGGAAAGAGCGAGGTCTGCCGGATTCTGGAGCGCCTAAGGGGCGTTCCGGTATACGACTCCGACTCCCGGGCCCGCTTGCTGTATGACCGGGATCCGTCACTGCTGGAGGCAATAGAGCAGGCGCTCTGCCTTCGGCTCCGGCAGCCTTCCGGCGGATGGGACAGGGCGGCCCTCGCAAAGGCCCTCTTTGCCGATCCGGAAGCCCGCTCCCGCGTGGAGGCCATCGTCCATCCCCGGGTGATGGAGGATTTCCTCGCCTGGAAGGCGGCCCTGCCGGGGGAGACACCCCTGGTGGTGTTCGAATCGGCCCTTCTTCCGGCCCATCCGGAGCTGGTCCGGTATTTCGACCGGGTGGTGCTGGTGGAAGCATCGGAGCGGACGCGTCTTCGCCGGGCTTCGGCGCGGGATGGAAAAGGGGAGAAAGAGATTGCGGCCCGGATGGCGGCGCAGGCGGCCCCGGCGCTGAAAGCGGATGCCGTACTGCCTAACGATGAGGACGACCTTGCGGCCCTGGAAGCCCGTACACTGGCGCTTTTTGATAAATTGTTAGAACAAAAACCAAAGAATATGGACGAAAGACTGATAACCATCCATGAGGCGGCTGCCTGTGTGGCCTCCCGCCTGGAAGGACGCAAGCCCGAGGTCGGCATCGTGCTCGGCAGCGGCCTGGGGAAGCTCGCCGACCTGATCGAGAATCCCCTCGTCATCCCCTATAAGGATATCCCCGGATTCCCGGTATCGACCGCCATCGGCCACAAGGGCAACTATATCATCGGCTCGCTCGGCGGCAAGACGGTCATCGCGATGCAGGGCCGTATCCACTACTACGAAGGCTACCGGATGGACCAGGTGGTCCTGCCGATCCGCGTCATGCAGAAAATCGGTATCAAGTACCTTTTCGTTTCCAATGCCGCCGGCGCCACGACGAGCCACAACTTCCACCCCGGCGACCTGATGATCATCCGCGACCATATCAACATGCTGCCCAATCCGCTCATCGGCCCGAACCATGACGAATTCGGCCCCCGCTTCCCGGATATGACGCGCCCCTATGACCCGAAGCTCATCGCTGCGGCCAAGGGAGTCGCCGCCCGGATGGGAATCAGCGTGCTGGAGGGGGTGTATCTCGGCCTGACCGGCCCGACCTATGAGACGCCGGCCGAGTACCGTTTCTTCCGCACCATCGGCGCGGATGCCGTCGGAATGAGCACCATCCCGGAGGTGATTGTCGCCCGCCAGAGCGATATTCCGGTCTTCGGCATGTCGGTCATCACCGATGTGGCCCACGACGATTATTCAGATGATTATGTAACCGACGGGGACGCCATCGTCGCCGCGGCCAATGCCGCCGCCGACAAGATGTCAGCCCTCTTTACCCAATTGATAGAAACGCTATGAAAACTGATTTAGCAAAAACGCTGGCCATTTCCGGACAGCACGGCCTCTTCGCTTACATCGCCCAGGGACGCGGCGGCGTCATCGCCGAGTCGCTGGAGGATCACAAGCGCTCCTTCTTCGATGCTCACAGCCGCATCACGACCCTCGCCGACATCTCCATCTACACCTCGGAAGGCGAAATGAAGCTCGAGGAAGTCTTCCTCAAACTGAAGGAAGCCCTGGGCGAAGCTTCGGCTCTGGATCCGAAAAAAGCCTCTGCAGATGAGCTGAAGGCCCTTTTTGAGAAGGCTGTTCCGGACTACGACCGCGACCGTTTCTATGTCTCGCACATGAAAAAGGTGGTCGAATGGTACGGTGCCCTCGTCGCCTTCGCTTCGCTCGATTTCCTGACCGACGAAGAGCGTGAGGCCGAGGCCAAGGCCGCTGCCGAGGCTGAATAATGAAAACCCTCCAGGTCATCACCCTCGGCTGCTCGAAAAACACCGTCGACACCGAGCATCTTCTCTACCAGGTCCGGGACGCCTATTTGATCGTTCCGGAAGGTGAGGAGGTGCCGCCGCATGTCGACGTTCTGCTGATCAATACCTGCGGCTTTATCGGTGATGCCAAGGAGCAGTCGATCCAGACCATCCTGACGGCTGTCGAAGCCAAGCGGGAGGGCCGCTACGGCCGCGTGCTGGTATTCGGCTGCCTCTCGCAGCGCTATGCCGCTGAGCTGCCGGATCTGATTCCGGAGGTGGACGGCTGGTTCGGCGCGCGGGACCTCGCTCCGCTTGTCGAGGCTCTCGGCTGCCGGATGTCCCCGGCTGAGGCTCACCGGAGGGTGCTGTCTTCGCCCGGTCTGCCCTATGCCTTCCTCAAGATTTCGGAGGGGTGCGACCGTCGCTGCTCCTACTGCGCGATTCCGCTGATCCGCGGCGCCCACCGGTCCGTTTCGATGGAGACGCTCGTCGCCGAGGCGGAGGCGCTCGCTGCGGCAGGCGTGCGCGAACTGGTGGTGATCGCCCAGGACACGACCTTCTATGGCCTGGACCTTTACGGCAAACGCTGCCTGGCCGAGTTGCTGCGGCGCCTTTCTGCCGTCGAAGGCATCGAATGGATACGGATCCACTATTCCTATCCGGCCGACTTCCCGGAGGACGTCCTCGACGAGATGGCGACCAATCCGAAGGTCTGCCGCTACATGGACATTCCGCTCCAGCACATCTCCGACCCGGTGCTCCGGGCGATGCGGCGCGGCGTGACCGGGGAATGGACCCGGGCCCTGATCGCGAGGATGCGGGAACGGGTGCCCGGAGTGGCCCTCCGTACCACCCTCATCGTCGGCCATCCCGGCGAGACTCCGAAGGCTTTCCGCGAGCTGATGGACTTTGTCCGCGAGGCCCGTTTCGAGCGGATGGGCGCCTTCGTCTATTCCGAGGAGGAGGGCACCTGGGGTGCTGAAAATCTGGAAGACAGCGTTACCGCGCGTACCAAGGCGGCCCGTCTCGACCGCCTGATGTCCCTTCAGCAGGAGATTTCGCTCTCCTGGAATCAATCCCGCGTCGGGAGTGAGGAGCGCGTCCTCGTGGACGCTTTCACCGACGGGGTTCTCGTTTGCCGGAGCGAGTTCGAAAGTCCGGAAGTGGACGGGGAAATCCTGGTCCGCTATGACCGTGCCGCCCTCGGCGGTATCGAACCGCATTCGCTGGTGGGTTCTTTCCTTCGCGTGCGCATCGTCGCTGCGGATGCCTATGACCTGACGGCGGATCCCATATCATTGGAGGATGTATGATGAAACGTTTCGTCTTTTTCCCGGTGGCCGCTGCCCTTCTCATGCTGGCATCCTGCGGTCCGCAGGCGTTTGTTCTTCCGGTCGAGCTCAGGCAGGGTTCTGCCAGTGGCATGGATCTGGGTGGTGGCAAGACCCTGTCCATCATCTATCTGACCGATGCGGACACCACCGTTCAGGCGGGTCAGGCCGTCCTGGCCGAGAAGCTGGCCCGTCGTCTGGAGAATGATTATTTCGGCGGTAATCACGAGGCCGTCGACATCTACTGTCTCGACCGCGAGGAGGGGACCGACTACACGGCGAAAGAGACCCTGATCGACCTGGTGGTCCGTACGGGTGACGATGTCGTTTTCCTGCTGCAGCGTCCTTCTGAACCGGATGGATACCAGCTTTCGGTCATCGATTCGATGAGCGGTTCGGATGAGGTGCGTTCCTTTGCCGGCAAGGCGTCCGCAATCGGCAAGCAGTTTGCCCCGAACTGGAAGGAGTATCTGTTCGAGCTGTATTCCATGGAGTTTTCCAATAATTTCGAGGATGCCGCCCAGTATGCTTCCGCCATGCGCTGGGACGATGCGATGAAGCTTTGGATGGAAGAAGCTTCGAGCCACAACGCCTACCGCCGCTCCTGCGCCGCCTACAACCTGGCGGTCGGGTGTACGGTCAAGGGGGACAGGAAGCTCGCCCTCAAGTGGCTGGACAAGTCCGACGCCGTCTATAAGCTCCCCGCTTCCGGCGCTCTTCGCAGTCTGCTCACCTCCAAATAGTTCTGCCTATGTATTACGTTTGCAAAAGGCTGGAAATATCCGCCGCACACTCTCTGATGCTTTCTTACGAGAGCAAGTGTGAGGCTCTCCACGGCCACAACTGGATCGTCAAGGTTTACTGTAAGTCCCCGGAGCTGAACGCCGACGGGATGGTGACCGATTTTACGCAGATCAAACGCGATGTCGAAGGGTTTCTGGATCACCGCAATCTCAACGACGTGCTGCCGTTCAATCCCACGGCGGAGAATATCGCCCGCTGGATATGTGATCATGTGGAGAATGCTTACCGCGTTGAGGTCTGGGAGTCGGAGATGAATATGGCTGCCTACGAGCGCGATTAGTTATTCCGCCGATGCCCCGTACCTATCGCATCAACGAGATTTTCTACAGTCTTCAGGGTGAAGGCTTCTGGACGGGCACCCCGGCGGTGTTCGTCCGTTTTTCCGCTTGCAACCTGCGCTGTCCCTTCTGCGACACGGATTTCAATTCTTCCTCCGAATTGACCGTCCCCGAGATCATTAGCGCCGCTGCGACTGCTCTTGCCGGGCAGAAGCAATGCAGAAGGACTCCGTTCAGCGGCAATGCCGCTTCACTTCGGCCCCTCCCACTGTCATCTTCGTCATCGCTTTGCGATAACTCGCTGCCAGCGGGCCCCTCCCCCTGCCCGTGTCCGGGGGTGGACACGCCTTCTGCATTGCTTCCGCCCTCTGAGCATGTCGCAGCGGCGTCGGGAGCACCGATGGTCGTGCTGACCGGAGGAGAGCCGGGGCTGCAGGTGGATGCGGAGCTGGTGGAGGCATTCCATCAGGCCGGATTCCGGGTCCATATCGAGACGAACGGCACGCGCGCGCTGCCGGAAGGGATCGACTGGGTGACGCTAAGCCCCAAGTCCGGGCTCCCGGGTGTTGTGGGCGATGCGGCCGTCGCTCTTGAGCGCACCGACGAGATCAAGGTCGTTTTTTCCGAAGGCGACGACCCCTCCCGCTGGGCCGCTTTCCCCGCCACCTGGCACTTCCTCCAGCCCTGCGACGCAGCAGACGTCACCAAAGCCAATACAGTCGCGGCGATACGCTACTGCCAGGAGCATCCCCTCTGGCGGCTGTCCCTCCAAACCCATAAGTTCCTCGGCATCCGCTGAGCACCGGAAGCCGGAACGGAAGGATCCTGCAGTGGAGGCTGTAGGTGCTACTTACACCAACGGTCAAGCCAGGAGAAGTAGCTGCGGTGCCAGTAGAGGGCATTCTGCGGCTTGAGGATCCAGTGATTCTCGTCGGGGAAGACGATCAGCCGGGCGGGGACGCCCATCATGCGGGCGGCGTTGAAAGCGGCCATCCCTTCGTCGACGGGGACGCGGAAGTCGTTGCCGCCATGGATGCAGAGAATCGGGGTGTGCCAGTTCTGCACGAGCTTGTGCGGGGAGTTGGCGTAGTGGCGGACGGCCTCGGCTTTGCTGCTCCACGGGGAGCCGGCCTGCTGGATGCCGCCGAAGGTGACGCCGTCACCGGCAGGGCCTGTCTGGCCTTCTTCGTAGGCAAACTCCATCGGAATACCGCCGTTGTCCCAGTTCGGGAACCACATCTCCTCTGTCGTCATGTACATGTGCTCCTCGTTGAAGATGCCCGCGTGGGCGATGAAGCAGTCGTACATGTTCTTGTGGATGCCGGCGAGATAGTAGACGCTGTAGCCGCCGTAGGAGGCGCCGCAGGCCGCGATCTTGCCGGCCCAGGGCTCCGCCTTGATCTCGCGGGCGGCACTGAGGTAATCCTGCATGTTGAGGCCCGGGTAGTCGCCGGAAATCTCCTCACACCACTCCTGCCCGAAGGCGGTCGTTCCGCGACGGTTCGGGAGCACGACGACATAGCCCTGGTGGCACATCAGCAGATAGTTCCAGCGGTAGGACCAATCCTGGGAAAGCGTACCCTGAGGGCCTCCGAGGCAGATTTCGATGACGGGATACTGCTTCGACGGATTGAACTGCGGGGGATAGAGCACCCAGGTCAGCATCTTCTTCCCGTCGACGGTGTCGATCCAGCGGGCCTCGGTCTTGTGACGGGTCAGCTTGGAAAGGATGCGGTCGTTTTCATGGGTGATGCGATCGACTGAGTCACCGCGCACGGCGACGAGTTCGGTCGGGAACTCCATGGAGGAATAGGTGGTCAGCATCGTACCGTCCTCGAGGAAACCGAAGGGACTGCCGAAATCGGCGCTCTTGCAGCCTCCGTCCAGCGGCCCTTCCACCTTGCCGCCCGGGAGGCTGATGCGGAAGATTCCCTGCAAGCCTTCGTTGTAGAGGGCGCTGAAATAGAGATACTTGCCGTCCGGACTAAAGACGGGGGAATCGGCATTGAAGGGGAAATCCATCGTCATCCAATCCGGATTGTAAAGAACGAATTCGGGCTCCCCGTCCCCTTCGCAGTCGTGGTCCGGTAAGGTCAGGGCGGTCATGATATCCACTTTGTCGGCTTCGTAGCCGTCGCGGGCCATGGAGAGCCAGATCAGCCTTTCCCCGTCGGGACTCCAGAGGGGGGTGGTATTATATCCGGGAGGGCAGAGAGCCGATCCCGGGGAGGTGTGTCCCGTCTGGACATCATATATAAATATCTGGGTGTTGGTCGAGAAGGCATAGGCGGTGCCGACCTTCTTTTTGCAGGAATAGGCGATATAGCGGCTGTCCGGGCTCCAGGCGAGCTGCTCGATGCCGCCGAAGGGGCCGTTCGGAAGCTCGTAGAACTCTTCTCCGGGACCGAGCAGGTCGACGGAATTCTCCGGCGTGACCTTCCCGGAGAGCGGGGCGACGAAGGAATGGTTGATCGTTTCCATCCAGTGGTCCCAGTGACGGTACATCAGGTCTTCCGTCGCATAGGCTTTGGCCTTGTCGAGGGCCGGATCCGTGTCGGAGGGCACCTCCACGGCGCTGTGGACCTGGCTGACATACAGCAGGGAAGCTCCGTCGGGGGACAGGGCGAACTCGTCGATGCCGGCAGGGACTTCGCTCAGGCAGCTCCTTTCGCCAAGCTTGCCCCCGGAGAAAGGGGCCCGGTAGAGCTGACTGCCCTGGAGGAAATAGATGGCATCGGAGGACGGGCACCAGCGGGCATTGGAGATGGATTTCCCGTCCCGGGTGAGCTGGATCTTTTCGCCGAAACCGTCAGCCAGGACTTCCTGGACGAAGAGATTCCGGCAGGAACGGTTCTCCGTGATGGAGGTATAACTGACGCCATAGAGAATCCAGCGGCCGTCCGGGGAAAGCTGCGGATCGGACAGGCGTCCGAGCGAAAGCAGCACTTCCGGGGTCATATGTCCGTCGGTAACGGTGATTTCGGAGGGACCGATATAGGAGGAATCCTCCGGCTCGGCGGCTTTGTGGCAGGCGGCCAGCGCGGCCAGGGTTGCAGCAGTCATGGCAAGGAGCTTGATGGTATTCATGCGAAAAAATTGAAATTATTGATGTCTGAGCCAGATATAGTTCCAGGGGGCGAAACGGTACAGCAGCAGGAGCGGCCGCCGGACGGGGCGCAGCCGGCGCCAGCGCCGTGCCCGGCGAAGCTGGCGCGGAGAGTCGGGATCGACTTCTTTCTTGCCGTCGCGAAGAATGCGGACGACCTTGCCGGAGATGTCCTTAAGCGTAGCTTTCTCGGTATTGCGGGGGACGCCGTCGCCCTGGATTTCCACCCGGTCGCCCTCGATGGAGAGGATCCGGTGGAGGACAAAGCGGTCGTGGTGGCGGAAGAGGACGATGTCGTAGGGGACATAATGCTCCCGCTTTTCCAGCACCACCAGGTCGCGGACCCCGCGGATGAAGGGAAGCATGCTGAATCCCTTGACGGGAATGGTCGCCTGCATCCCTTCGTCGAGGATGCGGACCACTTCGGGGAAGAAGCTCTCGTTCGGAATCTGCTGGCTGTCACCCTGCGCGCGACGACTGTGGCGGTCGAAGGGGTTCAGGAGGGTGCTGTATATCTTTTTAAGGATGCGTTTCATGGAGGGATCAGGATATCTTGCTGTAGTCGGGTCGGATGTATCCGCGCAACTGGCGGACCAGCGGTGCGTTTTCGGGGCTGGACAGGGTGGGATCCCGGTCCAGAATGTGTTCTGCGTAATTTCGTGCGTCGGAGAGGAGCACCCCGTCGCGGGTCAGGGAGGCGATGTTCAGGGCAATCGGCAGGCCGCTCTGCTGGGTCCCTTCCAGATCGCCCGGCCCCCGCATTTTCATGTCTTCCTCGGCCAGGACGAAACCGTCTTCGGTCGAGCACATCAGCTCGAGCCGCTTCATGGACTCCTTGCTGACCTTTTCGCCCCGCATCAGCACGCAGTAGGACTTTTCGCTGCCCCGGCCCACCCGGCCGCGAAGCTGGTGGAGCTGGCTGAGACCGAAGCGCTCGGCGCTCTCGATGACCATCACGGAGGCGTTCGGCACGTCTACGCCGACTTCGATGACGGTCGTCGAAACGAGGATGTGGGCCCTTCCGGCGGCGAAAGCTTTCATGTTGAAGTCTTTCTCCTCGGCGCTCTGCCGGCCGTGGACGATGGCGACCTTGTAGGGCGGGAAGGGGAAGGCGGCGACGATGTCTTCGTAGCCCTTTTCGAGGTTCTGGTAGTCGAGCTTCTCGCTCTCGAAAATCAGCGGATACACGACGAACACCTGACGTCCGAGGGCGATCTGCTCCTTCATGAACTTGTGGAGCTGCCAGCGTTTTCCTTCGCCGGCGAGAATGGTCTGGACGGGCTTCCGGCCCGGAGGCATCTCGTCGATGACCGAGACGTCGAGATCGCCGTACAGGGTCATGGCGAGGGTGCGGGGGATCGGGGTAGCCGTCATCACCAGCACGTGGGGCGGAACGCCCTCGACGGCGCTTTTTTTCCATAGCCGGGCCCGCTGGTCGACCCCGAAGCGGTGCTGTTCGTCGACGATGGCAAGGCCGAGATTCTTGAAAACCACCGTGTCCTCGAGGAGGGCATGGGTGCCGATAATCAGGCCGACCGTCCCGTCCCGGAGCCCGGCATGGATCTCGCGGCGGGCCTTCACCCCCGTCGATCCGGTCAGAAGGACCGCCCGGACACCCGTCGGGGCGAGATATTTCTGGATATTGGCAAAATGCTGGTTGGCAAGCACTTCCGTCGGGGCCATCAGGCAGGCCTGGAAGCCGTTTCCGATGGCGATGAGGGCGCTGAGCACCGCGACCATCGTCTTCCCGGACCCGACGTCTCCCTGCAGCAGGCGGTTCATCTGGCGGCCGCTGCGCATGTCGTCCCGGATCTCGCGGATGACCCTTTTCTGGGCGCCGGTCAGCTCGTAGGGGAGGGCGTTGTAGCAGGCATTGAAAGCCTCTCCGACCCGGGGCATCGGGATGCCGCATTCCGAGCGGCTGCGGATGTATTTCTGCTTGAGCAGGGACAGCTGGAGGAGGAAAAGCTCCTCGAACTTGAGCCGGTAGGAGGCCTTCGACAGGGCTGTCTGGCTGGCGGGGAAGTGGATGTTGCGAAGGGCAAACCGCAGCGGCACAAGCCCCTTTTCGCGGAGAATATACTCCGGAAGGGTCTCGGTGATGTCCGGAAGGGCCAGCTCGAGCGCTGCGGCCTGGAGCTTTCCCATGACCTTTTCCGTGATCCCGCCGGTTTTGAGCTTTTCCGTGCTGGGGTACACACCGGTCAGCGAGCCGGCGCCTTCGCCGGCGGCCTGCCCGGGGGCGGGATCGTCGACTTCGGGATGGACGATGCTGATCCGTCCGTTGAAGACGGAGGGCTTCCCGAAAAAGAGAAAGACCGCGCCGGGGCGGAGCCGCGTCTGCATCCAGCGGATGCCCTTGAAGAAGGTGAGCTCGATATCTCCGCTGTCGTCTTCGACAACGACGCTCATCCTTTTCGGGGGCGGAGCGCCTTTCCGGGCCGTTTCGGTCGCGCCGAACAGGGTCACCGTCTTTACGCGGGCGAGAATCTGGACATAGGCCATGTCCGGGACGATGTCGGCGATGCGGTGGATGGTGCTGCGGTCGATATAGCGGAAAGGATAGAGACGGATCAGGTCTCCGGCCGTCGCCACGTCCAGCTCACTCCGGAGCAGGGCGGCCCGTTTGGGACCGACCCCGGGAAGGAACTGGATATCTGTCTGCGCGCCGCTGCTCATCCGGAGGACATATTTTTACGCAAGATACGGATTTTTATCGGAAAACCGAAAGAATAAATGTATCTTTGCCGTTGATTCTAACAATGTCATATCAACATGAAGATAAAGGAAGGATTTGTGCTCAGGACCATTTGCGGTCAGAACGTAGTCTCCGGCGAAGGTTCCCGGAACGTCAATTTCAGCAAACTCATCAGTCTTAACGAATCGGCTGCCTATCTGTTCAAAGAGCTGCAGGGCCGGGCGGATTTCACCGCCGCGGACATGGCTGCGCTGCTGCAGGAGACCTATGAGGTGGATGCCGAAACGGCGCTCGCCGACAGTGAGAAACTTGCCGCCCAGTGGGCTGAAATAGGCATCGTCGAATAATTCCTCTGCGATGAAGGATTTCCTGCCGGCGGAAAAACAGTATCTCGCCCTTTTGAGTTATGGGGCATCCCTGAAGCGTCCCTCCGCTGAGGAGGAGGCGTCCCTTTTCGGGGATGAGCTCGATTGGAAGGGCGTCTATGACCTGGCTTCCGCGCAGGGAACCGTCGGCGTGATCACGGACGGCATCGGCTGCCTCCGGGGCCCCGCCGCACCCGTGGAGGATGATATCCGGCTGGACCCTTATCTGGGAGACCTGCTGCTGATCGAGCGGCGCAACCGTTCGCTCGACGGTTTTATTCCCAAGTTGTTCGTGAGCCTTCTTGACGCAGGGCTCCATCCCGTGCTCGTCAAAGGCCAGGCCATCGCCCGGATCTATCCCGTCCCGTCCCACCGGGAGAGCGGAGATATCGACGTTCTGCTGCCTCCGGACGAGTATTACGTCGCCCGTGAAATCCTCCTTCCCAAAGCCACGAAAGTGTTGGACGACCTGCCCGAGATCCTGCATGTCGGCATGTATTTCGGAAAGGTCGAGGTTGAGCTCCACGGGACGGTCTCGACGCTGATGTCGCCCCGGCTGGACCGCCGCCTGGCCGTCCTGCTGGAAGAATCCTTCCGTCGCGGAGGAGCGACCGAAACCATTGACGGCAAGCCGGTTCCCGTCCCGGATGCGGACTTCAACGCCCTCTATGTCTTCACCCATTTCCTGCATCATTACTGGAGCGAGGGCGTAGGGTTCCGCCAGCTTCTCGACTGGACACTGCTGCTTCAGAGCGCTTCCGGTCCCGATCCGCAGTGGCTCCGCTCCCGGCTCAGGCAGCTTCGCCTTCTCCATCTTTGGGAAGTATTCGCCGGCTTTGCCGTGGAAATGTTCGGGGCCGATCCGGCCCGGTTGCCCCTGTACCGGAAAGTCTGGAAGCGGAAGAACCGCCGCATTACGCGCTATCTGATCCGCTGCGGCAATTTCGGCCATGCCGCTCCGCGTCCCGATCGGGACAAGGATGCCGAAAGCTATCTCCAGCGCAAGGTGCGCTCCTTTATCCGGCTCGTCTTTATCGAGCGGCTCCGCCACATCCGGGTATTCCCGCTTGCGTCGCTGCGCTTTTTCTTCGGCGCCTGCCGTTATGGCCTGAGGCGTCTTGTCAAAGGTGAATAAGATATGCTCCGCCGCCTCCGCATATACTTCCGATGGCTGTATGACCATTCCGCCGGCGTGCGCTGGCGGATTGCCGCGAACATCCTCCTGGCGTGCATCAACATCGGCCTGAACCTGCTCTTCATCTACGTATGCAAGCAGCTGGTCGACATCGCGACGGGGGTCCGGGCGGGCAGTCTCGAAACGGTATCCTTCGTGGCCGGCGGCATCGCGCTGCTTCGGATCGTGGTTTCGGCCCTGACGACCTGGATGGAGAACATCACCTCTTCGCGCATGACCTTCATCCTGCGGGCCCGGCTCTTTTCCGAAGTGATCCAGTCGCGCTGGTACGGCCGCGAGCGGATGCATACGGGCGATCTGACGAACCGGCTCGAGAGCGATGTCAATACGGTCACCGACATCATCTGCTCAGTCCTGCCCGAGATCCTGACGACCCTGATCCAGCTGCTGGCCGCAACCTGGTTCCTCGCCCTGATGGACTGGCGCCTGGCGCTGCTGCTTCTGCTGGTAACGCCTGTCCTGCTGCTGATCAGCAAGACCTTCTTCCGCCGGATGCGTAACCTGACCCGAAGCATCCGCGAGACGGAAAGCCGGGTCCAGAGCCATATCCAGGAGGTGCTTCGCAACCGCCTGGTAATCAAGTCACTGGAGCAGGAATCTGCTACGATGGACCGGCTGGATGACTTCCAGGAGGCGGAACTCGACCAGGTGGCGGCCCGCGCCCGAATGAACATTGCCTCGCGAAGCATCGTCAGCCTTTCCTTCTCGGGCGGCTATCTGGCCGCTTTCCTATGGGGCGTCTACGGCATCCGCCGCGGGACGGCCTCCTTCGGTATGATGACAGCCTTCCTCCAGCTGGTCGGGCAGATCCAGCGCCCTGCGGTCAACCTGACCCGCCAGGTGCCCGCCCTGATCTATGCCACGGCGTCGATCGACCGCCTGATGGAGCTGGAAGGTACCCAGAAAGAGGCTGCCGGACATCCGATTCTTCTGAAAGGCATCGCCGGCATCCGCGTCGATCATCTCCGTTTCCGCTATCCGGACGGCCACCGGGATGTCATCGACGGTCTGACGCTGGACTTTACTCCAGGCTCCAGAACGGCCATTTTCGGCGAAACGGGCGCCGGCAAAAGCACCCTGATCCGGCTGATCCTGGCCCTGCTCCATCCCGACGAGGGGACGGTGACACTGTACGACGGAGACCGCAGCGTGGAGGCTTCTTCCCGCACCCGCTGCAATCTGGTCTATGTACCGCAGGGGAATTCCCTGCTGAGCGGCAGCATCCGCTACAATCTCCGGATGGGGAATCCCGATGCCTCCGACGAGCAGATGCTCGAGGCGCTGGATGTGGCTGCCGCCGGATTTGTCCGCGACCTGCCGGAGGGGCTTGACTCGCTGTGCGGCGAAGGGGGAAGCGGCCTGAGCGAAGGCCAGGCCCAGCGTATCGCCATCGCCCGCGCCCTGCTGCGTCCCGGCAGCATCCTGCTGCTGGACGAATTCAGCTCCTCGCTCGATCCCGAGACCGAGGAGAAGCTGCTCGACCATCTGACCCATACCGACCTGGCGGCAGGAAAGACGATGATTTTCATTACCCACCGGGAGAAAATCGCAGCGTACTGCGACACGGTGGTCCATCTGGAAAAGCGCCGGCTCTAGTTCTTTTCCTCCAGGCGCCCGTCCATCAGCTCGTCATAGGCGAGCCGTTTCCGATAGATATCGATGGCTTTGTAGATCGCGCTCATCATCGAGTGCGGATCGGCCTGGTCGCGTCCGGCGAGCTCGTAGGCGGTGCCATGGTCCGGGGAGGTTCGGATTACCGGAAGACCGGCCGTGAAATTGACGCCGTCTTCGAAGGCGAGGGCCTTGAAGGGGGCGAGTCCCTGGTCGTGATACATCGCCAGCGTCGCGTCGAAACGGGCATAGCCGCCCATTCCGAAATAGCCGTCGGGGGAGTAGGGACCGAAGGCCAGGATACCTTCTTCGGAGGCGGTGCGGATGGCCGGAAGGATGATGCGCTGCTCCTCGTCGCCGAGCAGGCCGCCGTCGCCGCAGTGCGGATTCAGGCCGAGGACGCCGATGCGGGGGTGATGGATGCCGAAATCGCGGCGAAGCGACTCGTCCAGCAGGCGGATCTTCCGGAGGATGCGCTCCGTGCTGAGCTGGGCGCAGACTTCCTTGAGCGGGATATGCCCCGTGACGATGCACACCTTGAGGGCGTCGCTGACCATGATCATCGCGCCTTCCTGGACGCCGAACTCTTTTTCCAGATATTCCGTATGGCCGGTAAAGCCGAAGCCCTGGTCGACCATCGCCCGCTTGTTGATCGGGGCCGTGACGAGGACGTCGATCTTGCCTTCCTTGAGATCGGCTACGGCGCACTCGATGGAACGGATGGCCGCTTTGGCCGATTCCGGCGTCGCCTTGCCGGGCTCGACGAACACGTTGTCGGGCAGGCAGTTGACGATGTTGATCCGCTTCGGATGGGCTTCGTCGGCGCTGCTGATGACATTCGTGTCCATGGGCTCGAGATTGTGGAGCTGCTTGCGGTAGAAACCGAATATCTTGGAGGAACCGTAGATGACAGGGGTGAAAGACTCGAGGATGCGGCTGTCGGCGAGGGATTTGATGATGATTTCGTAACCGATGCCGTTGCCGTCACCCTGGGTGATGCCAACGAGGATTTTTTTGTTGTTCATAGCAAGGAAGATTGTTGGTTTTCAGCGAGATAGCCGCTGTCTTCGGGAAGTCCGGGAAGGCTTCGGGCGGCGACGGCAAGGGCGTCGCAACGCTCGTTTTCCGGATGTCCGGCATGGCCCTTGATCCAGTGGAAAGTGACCTGGCAGCGCCTGGCGGCCGCATCGTAGCGAAGCCACAGGTCGCTGTTTTTCTTTTTCCGGAATCCGCTGCGTTTCCACTGTTCGAGCCAGCCTTCGGTGACTGCCCTGACCACATAGGAAGAATCGCTGTAGATCTCTACCCGGGCGCCCTCCCAGCGGACGGCCTCAAGGCCCCGGATGACGGCGAGAAGCTCCATCCGGTTGTTCGTCGTGAGGCTGAATCCGCCCGAGAGTTCTTTTTCCAGCGGACCGCAGCGAAGGATGGCTCCCCAGCCACCGGGACCGGGATTTCCGCTGGCTGCGCCGTCGGTAAACAGATAGATTACGGGTCTTTCCATCTCGCAAGGCTTCATTCGCGTTTGCAAAGATAGTGAAACTCTCCGATTCTTGATACATATCATTTGCATGAGACTAAATAATTGATTAAATTTGCAAACTGAATGCACTGAAAACAAGATTGAAATTATAATAACCATGAAAAAACTGTTACCGTTTCTTCTGGCCGCGACCCTCGCCTGCGCATTGACAAGTTCTTGCCAGACGTGGAAAAAAATCAACTATCTTCAGGATGTCGATGCCAGTACGAGGATGCCGTTGAAGGACAATCAAGGCATTTTGATTCAGCCGAAGGACCAGCTTTCCATCGTTGTCTCCTGCCGTGTTCCTGAGATTGCCGCCCAGTTCAACCTCCCGCTCGTCACCAACTATGCCGGTTCCGAAATCGGCCTTGCCAACGGCGGTTCCCAGCGTATCGTCGGCTATGTGGTCGACAACGAGGGATTCATCAATTTCCCGCAGCTCGGCCGTCTGCAGGTGGCCGGCAAGACCCGCTGGCAGCTCCAGAACCAGATTCGCGACGAGATTATCTCCCGCGGTTATGTCAACGATCCGGTCGTCACGGTCGAGTTTATGAATTTCAAGATCGCGATCCTGGGTGAAGTCACCTCTCCGGGCACCTATTCCATCGCCGGCGACAAGATCACCCTCTTCCAGGCCCTTTCCCTCGCCCACGACCTGACCATCTACGGTCAGCGCGACAAGGTGATGGTCATCCGTGAACAGAACGGCCTCCGCAACGTTTATGTCCTCGATCTCCGTTCCAGCGACGTTTTCAATTCCGAGGCTTACTACCTCCAGCAGGACGACGTCATCTATGTCGTCCCGAACGATGTCCGCGCCGGTCAGTCCACGATCAACGAGAACTATTTCAAGTCGGGTTCCTTCTGGATCTCGCTCTCTTCGGTTACCCTCACCGTTGTCAACCTCATCGTTACGCTTTCCTCCCGTTAGCATTTCATAACTATGGCTGAAGAAAATACCAAGAACGCCCAGCTGAAGAATCAGCACCGTTCAGACGACAATTCCACCATCCAGCTTTCCGACATCTGGAAGATGTTCTGGGCCTATAAGTGGTGGTATCTCCTTTCGGTCGTTTTGTGCCTTTGCGCCGCCAAGTTCTATCTCTACAAGACGGCTCCGGTCTACAACGCATCGGCCAAGGTGATTATCGACGAAGATTCCCAGAATACGACCATGCGTGACCTGACGACCCTGATGGGCGCAAGGCGCAACTATTACAATACCGGCACCAACGTCGACAACGAGGTGGAGGCCTTCTCCTCCCCGGACCTGATGCAGATCGTGGTTGAGCGTCTCGGTCTCCAGACCCGCTATACCCTCAAGGAGCGTTTCCGTTCCCGTGAGCGGTATTTCGATACGCCGGTCAAGATGCAGCTGATCGACTGTCCTTCTTCCGGCGGTTTCTCCTTTGTCGCCCAGAAGGCAGATACCTCGAACGTTCTCCTCAATACCTTCGTGTTCAATGGGAAAGCGGTCTCCGGCACGGAATTCTTCCCGAAGGAGAAGGATACGCTGACCAATCAGCTGATCTCCCGTCCCGGCATCGTATACTCCGGAGCCAACGTCAAGGTCCCTTATGGAGATACCCTCCACTCGGTAATCGGCCGGATCATCCTTACCAAGACCCCTTATGCTGAGAAGTGGTCCCGTCCGCTTACCATTTCCTGGATCAATTCCAAGTCGATGGCCCGCGTCTACTGCGGAGGCCTTTCCGTGAGCCCTTCCAGCAAGCAGTCCTCCGTCATTACGATGTCTCTCCACGACCATTTTGCAAAGCGCGCCGAACTGGTCCTTGCGACCCTTCTCGACGTCTACGATGAGGTCTGGATCGACAACAAGAACAAGGCGGCCCGCAATACTTCCCAGTTTATCAACGAGCGCCTCGCTATCATCGAAAGGGAGCTCGGCGGCATCGAAAACGACATCAAGGACTTCAAGTCTTCCCGCCAGCTTACCAACATCGAAGCCCGTGCGAACCAGTATCTCCAGGCTTCCACCCAGTATGCCTCGCGTAATTTCGAGGTCTCCAACCAGCTCGAAATCGCTAAGTCTATCCGCGAGCGTCTCTCTGATCCCGCCCATTCCAAGGACCTGATCCCGGCCAACACCGGTCTCGAGAGTTCCACCGTCGCCGGTCAGATCAACGAGTACAACCGCATTCTCCTCGAGCGCGAGCGTCTCCTTACGGTGAGCTCGACCTCCAACCCGCTCATCGGTGAGCTCGACCAGCAGATGGAGGCCCTCCGCATGGCCATCGGCCGAAGCGTCGACAACCTCATTTCGACCCTCCAGCTCGAATACAACCGCATCTCCGCCCAGGAACAGGACATTCTCCGCCGCATCGCCTCGACTTCCGGACAGGAGCTCGAACTCCTCTCCATCGAGCGTCAGCAGAAAGTCAAGGAGCAGCTTTATACCTTCCTCCTCCAGAAACGTGAGGAGAACGAGCTCCAGAGCAACCTGACCGTCGGTATCACCCGTACCATCCAGCGCCCGAGCGCCAGTTCCTCCCCGGTCTCGCCGAACCGTATGATGATCTATCTGGTCGCCCTCGTTCTGGGCTTCGGCATCCCGTTCGGCCTGATCTACCTGAGCCGTGTGCTTGATACTACGGTCAAGAGTCGCAGCGATCTCTCCCGCCTCAGCGTGCCGTTCCTGGCCGAAGTGCCCCAGCTCAACAAACAGCGCGGCTTCCTGCGCCGCCTGCGCCGCGGAAAACTCAACTTCGACCATTCGAATACCAAGATTCTGGTCCAGCCCGGCAAGCGTGACATGATCAACGAGTCGTTCCGCGTCCTGCGTACGAACCTCGACGTCATGACCATGACTTCCGGTAAGCAGAGTCACGTCATTATGCTGACCTCGTTCAATCCGAACGCCGGTAAGACCTTCAACATCCTCAACCTCTCCGCCAGTATGGCCCTCAAGGGCGCCAAGACGGTTATCGTCGACCTCGACCTCCGCAAGGGTACGCTAGGCAAGGCTGTCGGTATTGACGGCGAAGGCGTTCCTTCTTACCTGAGCGGCAAAGTGACTTCGCTGGAGTCGATCATCCAGCCTATTTCCGAGAATCTGGACATCATCCCTGTCGGTACCCTGCCTCCGAACCCGGCCGAGCTCCTTGTCTCTACCCGCTTCAACGAGATGATCGAGCAGCTCAAAAGCCGCTACGAGTATATCTTCCTCGACTGTCCTCCGATGGATCTGGTCGCCGATACGGCTATCATCGCTCCGCACGCCGATATCACCATCATGGTGATGCGCTATGGCCTGTTCGACAAGCGGGCCCTGCCTTCCGTCGAGCAGATGTACCAGAACGGCCGCTTCAACCACATGGCCCTGCTCCTCAATGGTGTCGAAATCCGTCATAAGAGCGGCTATGGCTACGGTTACGGCTATGGCTACGGCTACGGTTACGGCTATGGTTACGGCTATGGCTACGGCTATGGTTACGGCTACGGCAACGAGGATGATGAGGAGTCCGGCAAGAAACACCATCATCACCATCACCACAAGAAGAAAGACGCATAGCGGTCTTGTGAGGGATGTTGTTCGCCCGTAAGAAATCCATCTTCGAAAGCGGCTTGCTTCGGGGCGGAACCGACAACCACTCCCATATTCTATATGGCGTGGATGACGGAGTCCGTACCCTGGAGGAGTCGCTTTCCATCCTCTCCTATTTCGAGGAGCTCGGAGTCCGGCATCTGTGGCTGACGCCCCACATCATGGAGGATGTCCCGAACCGGACCGAAGATCTCAAGGAGCGGTTCCGCCGTTTCGCCGGGGAGGAGTATTCCGGTCCCGTCCGGCTGAGCCTGGCGGCGGAGTATATGATGGATAATCTGTATCAGGCACGCCTGCGCGAGAATGACCTGCTTGAGCATGGCGATGGCTATGTGATGGTCGAAACCTCGCCCATTGCGCCGCCGCTGGACCTTTGGGGCCTGCTTTCCCAGACCCTCTCAAAGGGCTACCGGCCCATTCTGGCCCACCCGGAGCGCTATCGCTATATGCGTCCGGGAGACTACGAAAAGCTGCACCAGATGGGCGTCCTCCTGCAGCTGAACCTGCCCTCTGTGGCCGGTTTTTATGGAGGCGACGTCATCCATCGCGCCCGCTTCCTGCTCGAAAAGGGCTGGTACGCGATGGCCGGCTCGGACTGCCACCGATACAGCGTTGTGCAGCGGCAGTACGGAGCCAGAGGATTGGATAAGAAAACGCTCCGGGCACTGGAATCCCTGTTGGACCGCCCGGATGCGCAGTAAAAGGATAATCCGGCATAGAACCGGCTGCTGAGGCTCTCGGACGGGAGCGGCGCTACCGGTTCTTTATCCCTGCCTTTACCACTGGAATGGGCAGGAATATAAGTCGTACCATTTCCCGAAGATGAAACTCAATCAACAGCGAATTCCCGTCCTCGTCACCGGTGCCAACGGCCAGCTCGGCCGTGAGCTCCGCGGCCGGGTGAGACCGGATAGTGGCTTCCGTTTCCTTTTCTCCGACATCAGTCAGTTGCCGGGAGAAGAAACCTTGTATCTGGATATCACCCACCGGGATTCCGTAGAGCTGGTGTGCCGTTCGGAGGGCATCCGTGTGATTATCAACTGTGCCGGATATACCGATGTCGAAAAGGCAGAGGGAGACGCCTCGATGGCGGACCTTCTCAATCATGTTGCCGCTGCGAACCTTGCTGCGGTGGCGGCGGAAACGGGAGCCCTGCTCATCCACATTTCCACGGACTATGTCTTTGACGGACAGCGCAGCGAGCCGTATCCCGAGGACTGGCCGGCCTCTCCGATCGGAGTCTATGGCGCGACCAAACTCCTCGGCGAAGAGGCGGTATGCCGCTCAGGCTGCCGTTATCTGATCTTCCGGACAGCCTGGCTGTACTCCTGTTATGGGAAGAATTTCGTCAAGACGATGCTTCGCCTGACCGGGGAAAGAGAGCAGCTCCGGGTCGTCGTCGACCAGGTGGGGACTCCGACCTGGGCCCGCGACCTCGCGGGTCTCATCCTCCGGGTTATCGAAATGCCGGCGGATCGGCTTCCTGCTTCCGGCATCTGGCATTTCACTGACGAAGGCGTTTGTTCCTGGTATGACCTCGCCTGCGCGGTGAGGGACCTTTCCGGCCATAAGGGCTGTGACGTTCAGCCCTGCCTGAGCCGGGATTATCCGACCCGGGCGCGGCGCCCTGCTTACAGCGTCCTGGATAAAACAAAGGTCAAGGCCGATTTCGGCATCTCTCTCCCGCACTGGATGGATTCACTAAAGAGCTGCCTGAAGGAATTGTTATGATCAAGATAGTGGATATGCCTCTTCCCGGGCTGCTTGTGCTGGCCCCGGATGTCTATGGCGACGATCGCGGATATTTCTGCGAGACCTATAATGAGCGCGAACTGGAGAAGATACTTCCCGGCGTCCGTTTTGTCCAGGACAACGAGAGTCTGTCCGGATACGGCGTGGTCCGGGGGCTTCACTTCCAAAGAGCGCCCCACGCCCAGGCCAAACTGGTCCGGGTCGTGCGGGGAACGGTCTACGATGTGGCTGTCGACCTGCGGGAAGCTTCGCCGACCTACGGGCACTGGTTCGGGGTGGAACTCTCCGCCGAGAATCATCTCCAGCTATTTATCCCCAAGGGTTTTGCCCACGGGTTCAGCGTACTCAGCGAGCAGGCGCTGTTCCAATACAAATGTGATGCGTTTTATGATCCGGCTTCGGAAGGGGCTATCGCCTGGGACGACCCGGATCTTGGCATAGACTGGAAGATCCCGGCCGGATCCGTGATACTCTCGGAAAAGGACAGGCATCATCCGAGGCTGAAAGATATAGTCAATCAGTAATACGACCCTGCCATGTCACAGGCGGCAGAAAGAATCGTAAAGAATTCGGGATATCTTTTCATCAAGATGGGGATTACGGTCTTCATCACCTTCTTTACGACCCGTCTGATCATGCAGTATCTGGGGGCGTCGGACTTCGGTATATTCAACGTAGTCGGCGGATCCATCGGCATGCTCCTGTTCCTGAATGTGGCGATGGCCCAGGCGTCCCAGCGATTCCTCAACTATGAAGAGGGGCGCGGAGAAAAGGATGCCCAGCTGAGCGTATTCAATATCAGCGTTGTCTTCCATCTCGGCGTGGCGCTGATTATCGCCATTGCTCTCGTGGTCGCAGGGTTCTTCCTGTTCGACGGCATTCTGACGATTCCGCCCGGTCGGGAAAAGGCAGCGGTCATCGTATACGCCAGCCTTATCGTCAGCACGGTTTTTACGGTGATGACAGTGCCCTATGACGCGGTGATGAATGCGCATGAGAACATGCTCTACTACTCGATCATCGGGGTGGTGGAATCCTTGCTGAAACTGGGTGTGGCTCTTCTGGTGACGGTCTGGGGGGGTGACAGGCTGATTCTGTACGGCATCCTGATGGCTGTGATTCCGCTGCTGACCCTGACCATCATGCGCATCTACTGCAAGCGTCATTATTCCGAATGCCGTTTCCGGCCGCGTCGCTACTGGGATGGAAAAAAGTGTCGTGAGATGGTCAGTTTCGCCGGTTGGCATTTTCTCGGGTCCTTCTCATCGGTGGTGGGAAACAACGCCATGGGAATTGTCCTGAACCACTATTTCGGCACCCTGCTCAATGCCGCCTATGGGGTGGCAAGCCAGCTCACCGGGCAGTTGATGGCTTTCTCCAACAGCATGCTGAAGGCCGTCAATCCGGTCATCGTCAAGCGGGAAGCGGTCGGAGAGAGGGAGGATATGCTGCATTTCTCCTATATGGGTTGCAAGTACTCCTACCTGTTGTTCTGCATCTTTTCGATCCCTTTCATCATCGAGGCGCCCTTTGTCCTGAACGTATGGTTGACGGAAGTCCCTGCATGGGCGGTTGCGTTTGTCCGTCTTCAGTTTATCCGGACACTCTTGGAACAGATGACGATTTCGATGCATACCGCTCTTGCCGCCCGTGGGCTTATCAAGCAGTATAACCTGGCGTCGGCCTTCTTTTTCCTGCTGCCGATTCCGATTCTGTGCCTGCTCTTCTCCAACGGGGCGTCCCCCTGGTGGTATTATATTGTAAATATTGCATTGATGGTCGTCGTGGAAGGGCTGGTCAAACTCTATTTCTGTCACCGTCTGTGCGGCCTGCGTTATGGATCGTTTATCAAAGAGGTCTTTTTCCCTGTCACGGTTGTGACCGGGACCATGTTCGTGGCCGGTTATATTCCTTTCATCCTGGGAATGGGTGAAGGTTGGTTGAGGGCCGTGGCTGTGCTCTCTTTGACGCTCATATCCTTTGTTCTGGCTTGCAAGGCGGTGCTGTCCGGCAGTGAGAAGGCCCTGTTCAAAGGTTTTATCCGAAAGTTCATTAAGAAACGGGCCGATTGACGCCATGAATTCTTTATATGAAGGCATATTAAAAGGACTCCGGCGGGTGCTGTCAAGTGTACCGGCGGCCGTGCCTCCTTTTATGGGGCCCGACGAGGCGTCAGACAGGCTGTTTGGACTTCTTGCGGAAGGGAAACCCTGCATGGTCGCCCGATTCGGATCCGTGGAACTGAATGCTGTGGTCAATGCGCGCGGTGTCCAGGCCGGCCCGCACCCGGTGGCATTTATCCGCGGGAAGGCGCCGCAGTGGTGGTGGAATGCCCGTGGAATGGAGGAGATGCAGGCCAATGCAGGCTTTTTTCCTGCTGACGAGCAGCACATCCTGCGTTTTAGCCAGTTGATGGAATCAGATGCCCGTGAGCTGGATCTGCTCGCTTCCTGGAGGCCTGAGGAGCGTTTCCTTCCGGAGTTGTCCTCCGTCGGGAAGATTCCTCTGGTGTATCTCGAACCCTGGTGGTCAGTGCGCCCCTGGACGCGGATACTGGAGGGGAAACGGGTATTGGTCATTCATCCTTTTTCCGCTCAGATAGAAGCGCAGTATGCCCATGCGCGGGAGCATCTCTTCGCCAGTCCGGACGTCCTGCCGCCATTTACCCTGCTGACGCTTCCGGCGGTGCAAAGTATCGGAGGCGAAGCCAAGGGCTATGCAGACTGGTTTGAGGCACTTCGTGGCATGGAAACGAAGATGGATTCGCTGCAGTATGACATTGCGCTGCTGGGATGCGGGGCCTATGGCTTTCCGCTGGCGGCTCATGCCAAACGAACCGGTCACCAGGCCGTGCATATGGGCGGCGCGCTGCAGCTGCTGTTCGGCATCAAGGGACGGCGCTGGGAAGACCCGCAGTATGGAGTTCGGGAATGGGGCCTGCCGGAGGGCTATTATCCCGGTCTGTTCAATGAATACTGGATCCGTCCGGGAGATGCTGCCCGTCCCCGAAACGCGGACCAGGTGGAAAACGCTTGTTACTGGTAGAGATATGGGAAACGATATTTGTTTCGTATTATGTTCCTGCGACTCGTATGAGGATTTATGGACGCCTTTCTGCACCCAGCTGGTCAAGTTCTGGCCGGGGTTCAGTCTCCCCATATATCTTGGCACGGAATCAAAGACCTTCCATTATGACGGGCTGACAATCGAGTCGCCGCTTAAAGACACCAAAGCAGATCTTTCATTATGGTCCAAGCGTCTGGAGGCCTTGTTAAAGAAGATCCCATACGACTATCTGATTTTCATGCTTGATGATTTCCTTCTGACGGAGCCGGTTAACGTTTCCGAGGTGGAAAGGGCCTATGGTATCATCAAGGACAATCCGTCCATAGGGATGATTCAGCTCTGGCCGCAGATAATCGGACAGGTCGAAAAAAGGAAGATTGAGAATGCCGTCGAGTGTGAGTATCCGGGCTATTATCTGTTAAAGAAGAAGATGCCATATCGTATCACCACGCAGGTGTCGATCTGGAGAAAAGACTATATGCTGAAGATTCTGCGGAAGCACGAGTCTGCCTGGCATTTTGAGCTTTTAGGCACGATCCGTTCCAGGTTCTACAGGGAAAAAGTCCTTGTGGTGAAGGACAAAGTCATGAACTATCCGGACGGGGGCGTTATCTGGAGAGGAAAATGCTGTATGGAGAACCTGTCCCTGTTTCCGGAGGGTCTGCTAAAAGAATCCTTCGAAAAGAGAGGAGGCATCCATCGGGAAGAGTATATGAAGATGGAGACGAAAACGACCAAGAACCTGTCCTTTTACTGGGGACTGGTCAAATCGTTCACTCCAAAGTTGTGTCGTTGACAGAATAACGGAAAGTAGAATGGCGAATCTGTTCATCCGCACATCGATGGCGCCCTACCGCATCGACATGTATAATGCCCTGCATGAGCAGCTTGGCATGCGGATGTGTTTTTATTCCCGGATTCCCGGGGATCAGCCTTTCGATCCGGATTGGATGGAGTCGCTGTGCCGCTTCACTCCTACCTATCTCAAGGGCATCCGCTTCGGGAAAAGCGAGTCCCGGAAGGTCTGCTTCGGCGTCTGGCGGCTGTTACGCCGGGAAAAACCCGAGCTGGTGATTATTCCGGAGTTTCAGTTCGTTCTGCATCAGGCCCGGCTGTTCCGCTTTTTCTCCCGCCGCAAGTTCCGCATCGTGTCCATGTGTGATGACTCGATGGACATGATAGCCGGGAATGATTTTTCAGGGGTGCATGGAAAACTGCGGAAATGGGCGCCACGGCATCTGGACGGGATGATTACGGTCACCCCCGAGGTGCGGGACTGGTATGCTGCCCGTTTTCCCGGCCTTCCGGTCTTCTGGCTTCCGATTATCGGCGATGCGGCCAAGGTTCGCGAACGCTATGCCGGACTCTTGAGAGACAGTCAGAGCCTGGAGCAGAGCCACGGCCTGGTCGGAAAGAAAGTCATCCTCTTCGTTGGACGTCTTGTGGCGTTGAAGCAGGTTGACCGGCTGATTCGAGCCCATGCATCCATTCCGGATACCGTCCTTGTCATCGTCGGTGACGGCCCGGAGCGGGATGCGCTAGAGCAGATCGCTGCGCCCGATCAGCAGGTCCTGTTCACGGGCCGCCTGGAAGGAGACGCGCTCTATAGCTGGTATAACGTCGGAGATGTCCTTTGCCTTCCGAGCCGTCAGGAGGCTTTCGGCGCCGTGACGGGGGAGGCGCTCCAGGCCGGTTGCAGGGTGGTGGTTTCGTCCCGTGCCGGATCATCCTGCCTGGTGACATCTCGGAACGGTGAGGTGACGGATCCATCGGATGAGGATGCTCTCGCCCTCTCGCTTGCCCGACAACTCGCTCTGGCCGCCCCTCGCGGAGAAACGCTCCGGCCGAATCTGTTGGAAGTTACGCTCGTAGAGCGGATTTATGAAATAGCCTGCCATTATGCGCATTAATACACCTCAGGGCCCATACCGCTTCAAGCCGGTCTTTCTGTATCCGGGTCGCAAAGTCGTTGACCGCGAAATAGCGATGGAGAATCTGCGTCTGCTGCAGAAGCGGATGGATGAAGCCGGAATTCCGCTACTGCCGGTATTCGGCAGCCTGCTCGGCGTTGTCCGGGACAGGGCGATCATCCCCTGGGATGAGGATATAGACCTTGCCGTGAGCTATCGCGATGAGCAGAAGCTGCTTTCTCTGCTGTGGACGCTCCGGGAGGACGGGCTGGAACTGGTCCGTTACGATAAACGCGGCCTCTACTCGGTTATGCGGAAAGGCGAGTATATCGATTTTTACATTTTCCAACCGGTGGAAGGTCATCCGAGGGTCTGGTATTCGATTTATAACGAGTTTCAGCTTCAGAGGCATCTCGAACAGACGAAACCATATGACTTCCAAGGAATTCCCATCCGGATTCCCGAAGATTATGACGGTTGCCTGACCGCCTATTTCGGTGACTGGCGCACGCCGGTGAAGTATTTTGACTATGCTCCTTCCGCCTGGCGTAAAGGCGTTATGAGGGTGAAGGCATGGAGTAAAACGCTGGTGCCGAAGGCCTGGTATCCGGCCTTGATCCGCCGGATGCAGCGCCGTCCGCTCGAAGCGTTTATCGGCAAGTGCCGGGAGAGGATTTCGGAGGAGGGATTATAATTGAACATGACGAGAATGAAACAGATACTGATTCGGATTCTGCTGTTTGTCCCCGGCCTTTTGACAGGTCTTTTTCAAGCGGGGAAGGACAGTGCCCGTGATATCCATAATTGCCTGCGGTTCAGGGCCCGCGTAGGTCGTGGATCAACCCTCAATGCGGGCACCCGTTTAGCCCCGCATGTCCGGATCTACCCCGGATGTGTAGTCAATGACACTGTAGTCGGGGACTGGACATACCTGGCCCGTCGCTGCGAGGTGAAAAATGCCACCATCGGCCGCTACTGCTCTATCGGGAGCGAGGTGATCATCGGTCCTGGACGCCATCCGGTCGACCGTTTCAGCACTTCACCCGTCTTTTATAGTCCTTCCAGTCCGTGCGGGTCTTATGTGGACGGGCCGGCCTTCGAGGAGTATCTTCCTGTTACTATCGGGAATGATGTATGGATCGGCTCACGGGCCATTGTCCTTGACGGGGTCAGGATCGGAGACGGAGCCATCATCGGTGCCGGCGCTATCGTGACCAGGGATATTCCGGCCGGGGCCGTTGCCGTGGGTGCCCCGGCGAAAGTTATTTCCCAGCGTAGTGCCTGGGAGAAGGGGCCGAAGGGATGGTATGACCAGGATCCGGAAGAGGTCCTGAAGGAATTGAAGAAACTCTAATCGTCACCACAAGGGGAGATGGCTTTCTATAAAATCATAGAAAGGTTCTTGACACCGCTACTGCTGCTGGTTGTGTGCTTCGGCGCGCAGCAGTGGTATACGATGCATATTATCCCTCCCTTTGTTTTCTATTCTGTCAGTATATTCGTCCTCTATCTGTTTGCCGGCTATTTCTTAACCCACCGGGCACAGAGGTCCCGCCTGATCAATCTGTACCTTCTCTTCGTCCTGATCAGCGCAGTCCGGGGTGTCTTTATGGCGGAAGGGTATTATGATTACAAGTCTCTGGTGCAGAACCTGCTGGTTTATCTTCTGCCCCTTTCCACGGTATTCTTTGCCGACCCCGGGAACGTCAAGAAGGTCGTGCGCCCGTTGATTCTTTTCTCGCCTTTCCTGGTTTTGCTGTTATGGCCGATCAGTACCGTTGAGGCCAGGATGAGACTGCTCTTTATCCTGCCTTTCCCGTTGTTATTCTTCATCTCCACAGATACGAAGAACAAGGTGATGGTGATACTGCTGATCATCTTCTTCTTCCTTGTCTCGACGCTCGAATCACGTGCGACCTTTATCCGCTGCGGGACTGCGTTCGTGTTAGGCCTCCTGATGGTCCTCCGCTTCTGGTCGAAGATTCTTCACTACGTCTTCCATGCCCTGACGCTGGCCCTGTATCTTACGCCATTTGTTTTCCTCGTACTGGGCGTTACACAAAACTTCTTTATCTTCGAGGAAATTGAAGATGTTTTCGGTGGGCAGGTCTATGTCCGGGCGACCAACAATGAGTATTCCGATTATGAGGATATATCTTCCGACACACGTACCTTTGTCTACATAGAGACGGTGAACAGTGCGTACAAGAATAACTATGTGATTCTTGGCCACTCGCTCTCCCGCGGCTACGATTCTCCGTCCTTCAGCAGCGCAGATACCCAGAATACCATCCGTGGTGAGCGGCCATTGTCGGAAGTCGGTATCCTCAACGTATTTACCCATATGGGACTGGTCGGCGGCATTCTCTATACCCTGATTTTTATGGTCGGCTCCTTCCTGGCGCTCAACCGGTCACGGTCGCTGGAGATGCGGCTGCTCGGCGTCTGGATCGCTTTCCGCTGGTTCTTGTCCTGGTTCGAAGAGTTTACCACCTTCGACCTGAACCAGATCACAATCTGGATGACGATTGCCATGTGTTACTCGAGCAGTTTCCTCAAGATGGATTCCAAGCAATTCAAGTTGTTCCTGCAGGGGTGCTTCTATCGGATTGTCCTGATCGATGACGAGAATGTCGCTCATATGATTGAAGAGTCTGAGGAATTGGAAGAAGAGTCTGCTGCCCGGGAAGATAATGAGGAGGAACTGTTGCCATGAGAATTGCCGTACTGTTGACAGTCCATAACCGCAGGGAAAAAACCTTACGCGCGCTTGATCTGCTCTACTCCTGCACCTTGCCGGAGGGAATGAGACTTACCTGCTTTCTGACCGACGACGGCTCCACGGACGGAACGGCCGAGGCGGTATCAGCCGCCTTCCCGGAGGTCCGGATTGTTCCGGGTGACGGCAATCTTTTCTGGTGCCGTGGCATGCTCGAGGCCTGGAAAGCGGCCCGGGCGGAAGATCCGGCCTGGGATGCCTATCTCTGGCTCAATGACGACACCTATCTCTTTCCGGATGCCCTTTTGCAGTTGGTTGCGTGTCGCGACCGTCATCCCGGGGCCATTGTGGTGGGCCCGGCATGCTCTGCAGAAACCGGCGAGTTTACTTATGGCGGCCGGGGCGAACTGTTCCTTCACTGTCCGCCGGAAGGCGTTGAGCGGAAGCTTGTTACCTTCGACGGGAATGTGGTCTGGGTGCCTTCTGCGGTCGTAGAGCGTTACGGCCTGCTGGACCGTCGCTTTTCCCATGGAATGGGAGACAGCGAGTATGGCCTCCGCGTGACTCGCCACGGCGGAGAGGCCTGGCAGACAGCCGGTTTTGTCGGCACCTGTGAGAGCCATGAGCGTCCGGCAGACTGGAGCAATCCTGATGTCCCGCTATGCAAGCGATGGAAGGCACTCCATTCGCCTTTCGGCTGCCGTCCGCGGGAGTATTTCCTGGTCGACCGGCACAATGGCTTTTTCACGGCCGTCCGTCACTATTTTTTGATTTATATCAGAGTCCTTTTCCCGTCCTGGTGGAAGAACTCTCCTTATTGATTTAGAATGAAACAAACAATTCTCGGGCAGATTCGTGACTCGATTCGCGTCAAGGAGGCATTGCTCTTGGATGAAAAGGCACTGGCGACTATCGAAACCGTGGCGTCTTTGCTGGTTGAGGCATATCGCAGCGGCCACAAGAGCCTGTGGGCCGGGAACGGAGGCAGTGCCGCTGATGCCCAGCATATGGCGGCGGAACTGGTCAACAAGTTGCGTCTCGACCGCAGCGGACTGCCGGCGCTGGCCCTGACGGTCAATTCGTCGGTGGTGACGGCCGTCGGCAACGATAATGGATACGAACGCATCTTCGCCAAGCAGGTGGATGCGTTCGGCGACAGGGGTGATGTCTTCATCGGCATTTCGACCTCCGGCTGCTCCCGGAACCTTTTGGAGGTGCTGCCCGTCTGCCGGCAAAAAGGCGTGGTTACGGTGGCCCTGACGGGGGAGCGGCCCTGCCCTATGGATGCATATGATTATGTCATCAAGGTGCCTTCGGCCGATACGCCCCGCATCCAGGAGTGCCAGACGCTGATCGGGCATATCCTCTGCGACAGGGTGGAGGCGGAACTATTCGGATAGTGGCTATGGAATTCAATCGCTATTATGCCCCGGAAGGGGAGGAGGCGCTGCTTCGTGCCTGCAGCCGGGTGCGGCATGTCGCGCTCGACATGGACGGGACGATCTATCTTGGCAGTCAGTTGTTTCCGTATACGAACGACTTCCTCGCGACGCTGACGCGGCTCGGCATCGGCTATACCTTCCTGACCAACAATCCCACGCGCAGCGCTGCCGACTATGTTGCGCGCCTGCGTCGCATGGGGGTCGATGCGGACCTTTCCATGATGTATACCTCCTCGATGGCGACGCTCGATTATCTCCGCAGCTATCATCCTTCTGCCCGCCGGCTGTTTGTCCTCGGGACGCCGTCGATGCAGGAGGAATTCCGGGCGGCGGGATATGAGCTGACGGATGACGATGCCGACGACCGGCCCGACATTCTGGTGGTCGCATTCGACACTTCGCTCGTGTATGACCGCCTCTGCCGTGCCGCCTGGTGGGCCTCGGAAGGGATTCCCTATATCGCGACGAATCCCGACTGGGTCTGCCCGACCGACCGGAGGACCATCCTCGTGGACTGCGGCTCCCTGTGCAAGGCGCTGGAGGGCGCGACGGGCCGGACCCCGGACGTGGTGATCGGCAAGCCGAATCCGGCGATGCTCTGGTGTATCCGCGACAAATATGGTCTGGAGAACGATGAGGTCGCGATGATCGGCGACCGGATCTATACCGACGTGGCGGCGGGGCGCAATGCCGGCGGTCTCGGCATCCTGGTCCTTTCGGGCGAGACAAGCCTCGAGACGGCGCTCGCGAATGATCCGCAGCCGGCGCTGACGGCTCGCGATGTATCGGTGGTCGGCGAGCTTCTGCTCCGGTCGCGGGGACTGTAATACTGACAAAGTGGCAGTCGGGGGCCGGTGGCACTGCCTTTGCGAATACTTCGCGCGGAAAAAACGATGCAAGTTATGAAAGAGAATACAATAGAAGAAGGGCAACAGGAAGAGATGAAGGCTCCCAAGGCCCAGTCAAAGGTGAAAAAGGAAGCCCGCAAGGCGGATAGCCGCATCGCGGAGCTGGAAAAGGAAGCGAAGGAGCTCCGTGAGGGGATCCGGAAGGAAAAGGATGACTACGTCCGGCTGATGGCCGAGTTCGAGACGTTCCGGCGCCGCAGCGCTGAGGACCGGCTCTCGCTCGTGCAGTCCGCCGCCTCGAAGACCGTGGAGGGACTTCTTCCCATCCTGGACGATTTCGAGCGGGCCCTCGCCGCTCTTGCCGACCGGCCGGACGATGATCCGGCGAAGTCGGGTACACAATTGATATATAATAAACTCTCTGCCTATCTGAAGAGCGCCGGGCTGGAGCCCATCGCCGCTAAAGGGGAAGTCTTCGATACGGACTTCCACGAGGCGGTCGCCCAGTTCCCCGTTCAGGATGAGAAGATGAAGGGCTGTGTCTTCGAAGAGGTCCAGAAGGGCTATACCTTCGGCGGCAAGGTCCTCAGATATGCTAAAGTTGTCGTGGGAGTGTAGCTTATGGCTGACAAAAGAGATTACTACGAAGTCCTTGGCGTTTCCAAGACAGCCTCGGCGGACGAGCTCAAATCGGCCTACCGCAAGCTGGCGATGAAGTGGCATCCCGACCGCTGGGTCAACGGAAGCGCCGACGAGAAGAAGACGGCCGAAGCCAAGTTCAAGGAGGCTTCGGAGGCTTATGCCGTCCTGAGCGATCCGCAGAAAAGGGCCCAGTACGACAAATTCGGTTTTGCCGGCGATCAGGCAGGCGGCGGCTTTGGCGGTTTCGGCGGTTTTAGCGGATTTGACTTTGGGAATTTTGGCGGCAGCGGCGGTTTCGGGATCAATCTGGAGGATATCCTCAATGATTTCTTCGGAGGCGGATCGTCCCGGGGGAGTGCCGGTACCCGCAAGGGGAGTGACATCCAGGTTACCGTGACCCTGACCCTCGAGGAGATCGCCAGGGGCGTCGAAAAGGAGGTGACGGTCCGTCGCGAGCGTCCATGTGCGGAGTGTGGCGGCAAAGGAACCAAAGACAGCAATGATATCAAGACCTGTCCGACCTGCAACGGCACCGGACGGGTGGTGCGTCAGCAGTCGGGTCTTTTCGGCATGCGCATCGCGAGTGAGTGTCCCCATTGCCACGGCACGGGGAAGGTCATCTCCAATCCCTGCCGTAAATGCGGTGGCCGCGGTGTCGAGCTCAAGACCGAGACCGTGCGGGTCAAGATTCCTGCCGGAGTTGAGGCGGGTCAGCCGCTCCCCGTTTACGGCGAAGGCAATTATGGCGGCCCGGGCGCTTCCAATGGCGACCTTTACCTGATTATCCAGGAATCGGCCAATCAGGATTTCATCCGTCAGGGACAGGACCTGTTCACTTCGAAGACCATCTCCGTGATGGATGCGATGCTGGGGACGGAGATCGAGGTGCCGGGTATCGGTACAAGCTATCGCGTCAAGATCGAACCCGGGACCCAGTCCGGCACGACGATCCGTCTGCGCGGCAAGGGCCTTCCTTCCCCGCGAAGCGGCTTCAGCTCGACCGCCGGCGACATCTATGTCAAGATCCTGGTGTGGATTCCCCATAATCTCAGCCGCAGCGAGAAGGAGATGTTCCAGGCCATCCGTTCCAATTCGACCTTCACCCCCGATCCCAATCGCGACGACCGTGAGGTTTTTGAGAAATTGAAGAAAGTTTATTGATTTTTAAGGAAAAAATTTGGTGAGGTCAAAAAAGCTTTATATCTTTGCAGTCCCAAAATGAAGCAACCTCTTACATCAGCAAGGAAATAGGTAATGTTGCGCTTTAAATGAGTAAGAAAATGGATTTATTGAAAGTAGCTGAGCAGGCTTTTTTGAACGAAAAAGTTGCTGAATTCCCTTCCTTCCGCGCTGGTGACACGGTGACCGTGACCTACCGCATCAAAGAAGGTGACAAGGACCGTCTCCAGAAATTCCGCGGGGTCGTGATCCAGATCAAGGGCCAGGATGCCCTGACGAGAACCTTTACGGTTCGCAAGATTTCGAACGGTATCGGTGTTGAAAGGATTTTCCCCTTCCAGTCCCCGTTTATCGACAGCATCGAGATCAACAAATACGGTAAAGTCCGCCGCGCGCGCATCTTCTACCTCCGCAATCTCTCCGGTAAGAAGGCCCGCATCAAGGAACGCACCGTCAACCTCAAAGCTGCTGAGGAAGAATAGCAAAAGAAGGATCGCCGCTTAACTGCGGCCCCTGATATGGCTCCATAGCTCAATTGAATAGAGCATTTGACTACGGATCAAAAGGTTACAGGTTTGAGTCCTGTTGGAGTCACTGAAAAACCCCGTCTGAGCACGTCAGATGGGGTTTTTCTTTAAAATTGTACCAAAGAATAGTCCAGTTTACCAATTGTTCTCGCCATCAAAAAGCGGGGCTACAAACTGCCGGGCAATATGCTCATTGATCGGCTTGTGGTATGCGAG